>Ga0209344_10003516_pt1 | contig 15389 bp, 13 predicted proteins | sample Cruoilmetagenom6_FD_187293 | JGI IMG/M metagenome (GOLD analysis project Ga0209344, IMG submission 187293) | Oil polluted marine microbial communities from Coal Oil Point, Santa Barbara, California, USA - Santa Barbara Oil Seep Sample 6 (SPAdes)... | ecosystem: Environmental > Aquatic > Marine...
TGTAAATGCCACTGCTTTTTCAGTGCCATGAATACGCACCACACCTGCGTCGGAACCGGGCCGTACAAGCGTATCGGCCATCACCATTTGGTCGTATTGCTCGTAAACCCAACGGCGTGATGAGTAGTTAGCGCTGCCGACCAGTTTCAACAAGGCTTCTGCCGCGTCCACTTCGGGAACATTGGTCAGGGCGGCGGCTTTGGGTGTTTCAACCCAAGGGCGGTCATATTCGGGAGCTGTGCCCGACAGGGCTTTCAACGGCAAATCGGCCTTTACTTCGCCGTTGTGCAATACCAAAAAGCGATCTTCGGCGATGGTTTCACCGACAATCGCAAAATCAAGATCCCATTTATCGAAAACAGCTTTAGCTTCGGCTTCCAGTTCAGGTTTCAAGACCATCAACATGCGTTCCTGAGATTCTGACAGCATCATTTCATAAGCAGTCATGTCGGCGGCACGAATGGGTACATCCTCAAGGTTCAGCTTCACACCCAGATTGCCCTTGTCGCCCATTTCCACAGCCGAACATGTCAGACCGGCGGCACCCATGTCTTGAATGGAAATAACCGCCCCGGTTTGCATCAATTCCAGCGTGGCTTCCATCAGGCGCTTTTCGGTGAACGGGTCACCAACCTGTACAGTCGGGCGCTTGTCTTCGATTGTATCGTCGAATTCAGCCGATGCCATTGTCGCACCGCCAACCCCGTCGCGACCCGTTTTGGCACCTAAATAAACTACCGGCATACCAATACCGCTGGCCGCGGAATAGAAAATGCTATCGGTCTTTGCCAGACCTGCTGCAAACGCATTAACCAAACAGTTTCCGTTATAAGCTGCGTGAAAACGAACTTCACCGCCCACGGTCGGTACACCAAAGCAATTGCCGTAACCGCCGATACCTTCAACAACCCCGTTGATCAGGGATTTGGTTTTCGGGTGGTTTATCTCGCCAAAAGACAGTGAGTTCATCGCGGCAATAGGGCGTGCACCCATCGTGAATACATCACGTAAAATACCGCCCATGCCTGTGGCTGCACCTTGATAGGGTTCGATGTAGGAAGGGTGATTGTGGCTTTCCATTTTGAATACAATTGCGTCACCATCGCCAATATCGACAATGCCTGCATTCTCACCCGGGCCGCAAATGACTTGCGGGCCTTCTGTTGGCAGTGTGCGCAGCCATTTTTTTGAAGACTTGTAGGAACAGTGCTCATTCCACATCGCGCTGAATATACCCAATTCGGTATAGGTAGGTGTGCGGTTCAGCAAACGGATCACTTCGGCATATTCATCCGGTTTAAGTCCGTGGTCTGCGATCAATGTTTCTGTAATTTCCGGCTCGATGGTCATTAAATCATCCCCAAGATGCACATGTTTGCGGGCCTTTTACTGGTCTAATGGCAAAAGGGGAAGGGCGGAATGATCAAATAGGCTATAGCTTATGCAAAAATCCGAATGACAAAAAAAGAGGCCGAGCAATTGCTCGGCCTTGAAGTCCAACAGGGAGGTGAAGAAGTGCAGGAACGCAACAGTGTTGCTCATTTGCGCCGCTTCATCTCTCCATCTATATATGCAAACAGTTTACGACAAGTGTAGATAGCGTGCTATTATTGCATACCCGTTATTCGTTTCCTGCATATCGGATTTACTTAAGCTAAAGTAATGATCTAATGCATTGAATTTATTAATGATCCCGTGAGAGTTTTTTATACTCACGGATTTCTTCAACAATGAAATCACGAAAGGCCTGAACCCTTTTTGATTGCCGTAATTCCTCTGGGTAAGCCAGAAACACCGGTATTTCCTGACTTTCCTCATCGGGCAGCACCCGTATCAGCTCTGGAAATTTCTTACTGACATAATCGGGCAGCACACCAATTCCCACATGCCTGATCGTCGCTTGCAAGACGCCAAAATAGTTATTCACGGTTAAATGCGATGTGTGATCTGTGTTTAACAGAGGCTTTAGCCATTTTACTGATTCAGAGACCTGCCGTGCAGTCAGGTTCTGGCTGAGGATTCTGTGAGAGCTAAGGTCAGAAAACTGTTGCGGTGTACCGAATTTTTCCAAATATTCTTGGGTAGCATAAAACCGCATGTTTACCGTCATCAAACGGCGACGCACCAGATCGGCCTGGCTGGGCTCTTTCATCCGTATGGCAACATCTGCTTCACGCATGGGTAAATCCAGGACGCGTTCTTCTAGAACAAGGTCGATTTTCAAATCTGGGTATTTGTCATAAAGCTTACCAATACGCGGGGCCAACCATAAGGTTCCAAAACCGGTTGTTGTTGTCACGCTTAGCTCGCCAAACACTTCATCTTCGGCATCTCGAATACGGGCTTCGGTACTTTCCAGTTTTTTGGATATATCGTTGGTTGCATCAAACAGCAGCTCGCCTTGTTCAGTCAGGATCAGTCCACGTGCATGGCGGTGGAACAAAATAACATCCAGGCTTTCCTCTAAAGCGCGAATTTGGCGACTTACAGCGGATTGCGACAAGTGCAGTGTTTCGCCGGCATGGGTCAGGCTGCCAGCATCAGCTACCGCATGAAAAATGCGTAATTTATCCCAATCCATGATGTTCCCCAGCTATGCAATTTGCGCAACAATAGCTGATATAGCTATGATTTCTAGGGTAAACAGGGGGTAATCAGGCTTTTTGTAAAAAATAAACCTGTGTGCCGTCACTTTCCGTTTGATCCAACAATTTATGGCCCTGTTCTGCGCAAAAATGCGGAACATCGACAATTGCAGCCGGGTCGGTTGTTTGCATTTTTAGAATCTGCCCTGATTTTAACGCCATCAGGCGTTTGCGTGCCTTTAGCACGGGCAGGGGGCACAGCAGCCCGGTTGCATCAAGTTCGGCATCCCAGTTCATATATTCGCAAATAAGCGGGCGTGTTACAAATGTCCACGCATATGTGACTTTTTGCTGCGTGACGCGGGTGGGTGATACCGTTAGAAGTGGCACATGTTTGGTATTGATCTATTTGACGCGGCCTTGATGCCGTCCCTCTTTGTGGCGCTTTTAGCGGGTGTCATCAGTTTTCTGTCGCCTTGTGTTTTGCCGATAGTACCACCTTATCTGGCCTATATGGGTGGTATATCCATGGCAGAGATGACGGATGATAAAGTATCAAATAAGCCTGCTATATTCGCAGCTGTTTTCTTTGTGCTGGGTCTTTCCACGGTTTTTATATTCTTAGGCTTTGCCGCCTCGGCTTTTGGTCGTGTATTTTTGCAATATCAAGAGCTTATGGGGCAAATTGCGGGGGGTGTTATTGTAATATTCGGGCTGCATTTTCTGGGTGTATTTACTATTCCGTTCTTGCAAAGAGAGGCGCGCCTTGATGCGGGTGATCGGGGTGGAAGTGCAATTGGAGCCTATATTCTGGGGCTTGCCTTTGCCTTTGGTTGGACGCCTTGCATCGGCCCTATACTGGGGGCCATTCTATCAATGGCTGCCCAAGAAGCATCAATTACACGCGGAACGCTATTACTGGCAACATACGCCATTGGATTGGGGCTACCGTTTATAATCGCTGCAATATTCATCAACCGCGCAATCGGTGTAATGAATCGCTTTAAGCGCCATATGGGGATGATGGAGAAAATCATGGGCGGGTTGCTTGTGCTTGTTGGATTGATGTTAATAACAGGTGCGTTTTCCAGCTTTTCATTCTGGCTTTTGGAAATGTTCCCGGCATTGAGCACAATCGGTTAAATCACCTTACTTTTTCGCAGATCACAGACTATAGTTTGCTTAAATAAACAAACAGGCGTGCGAAGATGCCAAAACAGGCACAACAGGTTAAAAAGCGTAAAGTCTTTTATATACCGGGCTATGACCCGATGTTGCCACGCCGTTACCGGGAATTATATCGTACCGAAGGGGCTGAGCAGGCTAAAATATCGGGTTATGACCTGACATTGACCGGCAGGGGCGGGAAGCCTGCGCATTACGGCTGGAGCGTGGACAGCATTATAGACAGCCAAAAAACCCATACGGATTTTGAATTCTTGATGTGGTCGGATATTGTGCAGGCATCAATGGAACGCAGTATTGTGGGCAGTTTTTGGCTGCTGGCGCGCACCGCGTGGACTTATATCTCAACCGGGTCATTGTTTGCTTTGACGAAGCTACAAAAGGGGCCTGTTATTGCAGCGCTTTATCCTGTGGTGGTATTGTTGGGGCAGCTGTTATTGGGTTTGTTGCTGGGGTGCTTTGCATATCAAATTATTAGCATATTCACCCATTGGATACTGGGGGCCATTGTCGGATTTACCGTTCTGTCGGCGGTCATGATTTGGTTTAAATCGAAAGACAATAAAATCTACGCTTATTACCTGATGCATGATTATGCGTTCTCGGCCCAATATAATGGCGATATTCCACCAGAGTTGTTGGCCCGTATGGCCACGTTTTCCAATCAGATACATGCCGCTTTAATGGGTGATGTGGACGAGGTTCTGGTCGTAGGGCATTCATCGGGGGCTCATTTGGCGATCTCGATATTGGCAGATTTAGTACGCCGTTTTGGCGTGCCTGAAAATGGACCCAAACTGGCTTTTCTGTCACTGGGTCATGTTGTGCCTATGGTTAGTTTTCTGCCAGATGCGTGGATAGTCAGACGTGATTTGAACTACTTGTGTCAGCGACATGAACTGACATGGATCGATGTTACAGCCCCCGGCGACGGCTGTACTTTCGCACTGTGTGATCCTGCCGCTGTCTCGGGGGTTGCTCCTGATAGGGGCCATACATGGCCCTTGATTATATCGGCAGCTTTTACGCAGACACTATCAAAAGAATATTATAACAGTATCAAACGAAGGTTTTTTCGCCTGCATTTCCAATATTTATGCCATTTTGATCGCCCTGATGATTATGATTACTTTCAAATTACCGCAGGGCCTATGACGCTTGGCGCGCGATTTGAAGGGCGTTCACCAAGCCCGTCTGTTATTACCCGCGCTGTTAATATCTACACCTCTCAGGCGGCCTCGGTATGAGCAAGGATTACACACCGCCCAAGCCAACACCGCGTGCTGAGAGGGTCTCGATCCTAACCCATATCAAGCTGTTTCAAAAAGATATTTTTGCATCCCAACCCGCAAAGCTTTACCGTGCTTGGATGGCCGAGTACCGGTTGCCATTTTACAAATCATATTTCATCAATGACCCTAAACTGGTTGATCATGTCTTGAACAAAGACCCCGATAATTTCCCTAAATCGGAGATTATCAAAGGTGCGCTGTATTCTTTGTTGGGGGACAGTGTGTTTGTAACCAATGGCGAGGTTTGGAAGCGGCAAAGGCGGATTATTGATCCAGCGTTTGAGGGTGGTCGTTTACGTGATATTTTCCCGTATATGCTGGACGCGGGAAATGCAGCAGTAGCACGACTTCAGCCCATAGCCGATGGCCGCACTGTCGAGATAGAAGCACAAGCCAGCCAAATCGCTGCCGACATAATTTTCCGTACGTTGTTTTCAATACCGATCACCGATGACATCGCCAAACAGGTGTTTGAAAAGTTTCGTGACTATCAGCGTTCGCAACCCTTGTTGAATATCGCGAGCTTTTTGAAAATTCCAAAGTGGATCCCAAAATTTCAAGGACGGCGCACAACGCAAACCAGTGCAGATATCCGTGCGTTATTGATCCGGTTAACTGAAAACAGATTTGCTGAAATTCAGGCCGGCACAGCCCCTGATGATCTGGCAACGAAAATTATGACCACCAAAGACCCTGTTACAGGTGCTACATTTACGGCGTCCGAGATGGTTGACCAGGTAGCGATTTTCTTTCTTGCGGGCCATGAAACATCTGCCAGTGCTTTAGCATGGACACTTTATCTGCTGGCAGTTGATCAAGATACGCAGGCACGTGTGCTTGATGAAGTCTCTGCTCTGGATGATTTCAGTTTTTCCAATCTTTCGAAGCTGACATTCACACGCAATGTTTTCCGCGAAGCTTTGCGATTGTATCCGCCGGTACCGATGATGATCCGCGAAACGCTGGAAACCGAAGAGTTTCGCGGTCGCGAAATAAAGGTTGGAAGCCAGATCGTTCTTAGCCCTTGGCATATCCAGCGCCACGAACGTTTATGGGATAAGCCCGATGTGTTTGATCCAGACCGCTGGAATACAGATGAAACCAGAAAATGTGCCCGAAAAGCATATATGCCGTTTTCAAGCGGTCAGCGGGTTTGCCCGGGTGCCGGGTTTGCAATGATCGAAGGGGTTTTAATGATTGCGATGCTTGTGCGTGCATTCAAGCTGGAACCATCTGGCAAGCCGCCGGTTCCAGTGGCGCATCTTACAGTCAGGGCCAAAGACGGTATATTTCTAAAGCTCACGAAACGTCTTTCTGATACCAAGCCAAAACAAACACTCTGATTGCGGATGCCAAACCAGCGTCGACAAGGCGGGTGGCATCAATTTTAGCGGCCAGTTCGTTAATGGGCATCTCTTCATCTTGAGCAATTTGAATAAAGGCCAACCAGAAAGGATCTTCCAGTGACACGCTTGTCCTGTGACCGCGTAACGTAAGCGAGTGTTTTTTTGGGCGACCCAGATCAAGCTTATCTATAAGAGATGTTATCGCGATATTATGCTCCTAATCTGCAAACAGGGAAAATCCTTCATCCCCCAAAGCCACAGTTTCGGTGACTTGCAATATCTTGCGGGCAGCAGGGCCGTATTTACTGGTGTCACTTTGAAGTTCGGGGAAAATTTCAAATAGTTCCTTGCGCGGGGCTGCATCAAGTGCAGACATTGCCATATGACCCGGATGGAAGCTTTCAGTCGCCGCACCATTTGCAAAAATTATCTCGTGCCGGTCAAACAGGATGTGAATGTAATCAGTGTATTTGACACCGTAATCGACCGTAACACTATAGTCATTAATCAATCCTTTGGCAGGGGCTAAAACCTCGCGTTCTGCGTGTTCGATCAAGGCGCGATCAGCATCAATAAGCATACGGTGTTGTGGTGATACATGCATATCGCGGTTAGGCACACCACGCCCAAAAGCATTTTCGCGGATGCGGATCGGGCGGAGTTTCGGAAAAGCCATAAGCCGTGCACCAGTAATGCGTTTTTTGCCGATCCAGCGGATTGCCTGTAGTCCGTTATCGGCAGTGATAACCAGATCATCAACAAGCAAATCCTCAACCAATACCGGGCCACGCGGTGTTGTTATATATGTGCCGGGTGTAAAGCAGATAATACTTGGAATAGAATTGTAAGGGATAGGGTCATTCGCCCCGCCATTATCAAGCTGGATATTCCGTAACCTGTCGCCTTGGGATAGCGAGCCTGATAAGACGACAATTCTGTTAACGGCGTCATCAACACCATCTGCCGCAGATGTCAGATAGGCAAATGTTACCGGCTGTCCCTGTACGGTCGCGGTATAGATTTCAACGCCGGTTCCCGTCCCGGCAAATGTTGGCCAGGCAGTGGATGTAAAATCTACACCACCAATGTTAAATTGAGGGCCAGTGTCCTGCGTGTTTGGGGTAAGTAAACCATCATCATCCACAATGGTCACAGTTTCGGCAATGCCAACGTTCAAACGGTTGGAATTCAGAGGGTCACCATTGACCTGAAATGATGTAAATGTTTGTGGCATTTACCTGTAAGACACCGCTATCATGAACAGGTAAGCCACATCATATAGAGAGTGAAATAAAACTGCCCGTATTATTATGCCCTGTCCCATCTTATTGTAGGTTCGGACTTATTAACCACAAGATACAGAAAGTAGAAGCATTTTGCAACTTCTTATGCTGTGGTATATGAAAGACTATATATAGTATTTAATTGATAAAAATCAGTTAATTACAGCGTGATAATGATGTTAAATTTGTATCTAAATATATAGTAACAATGATGTGCTTGATTATCTATCACCGTTTAATACCATTCGTAACTTAACATGCATCCTAAAATATCAAGCTGATCGACCATTCAGAAGGACTTTAGCTTCGTGCTCGTTTATTGATTGGCGTGCGCTTGGGCCAAAACAATTTGGATCGCCCCGCAATTCAGGGAAAATTTCCAACAGTTCCTCTTTTGAACGACCCTCAATAGCGTCCAATCCCACCACGCCCGGATGAAAGCTTTCAGACCAGCTGCCATTCGCCTGTACCAATTCGTGCCGGTCAAACAGAATATGAATATAATCCACACTCGTGGCATTGTGATCCATCAATATGGTTTTATCGTTAACAAGGGATTTTGCCGTCATTAAAACTTCATATTCACCAAACATGATCTGTGCCTGTTTGGATTTTAAGAACATACGGTGCTGCGGTGAGACCAGTAAATCCCGATCAGGGCGGTTATGCCCGAAAGCATGGGCTTTTATGCGAATGGGGCGCAGATCGGGATGCGCTTGCAGCCTTGCCCCTGTTACATGCTTATTGCCGATCCAACGTATTGCTTGCAGGCCGTTGTCGGCGGTTATAACCAGATCGCCCACGTTAAGGTTTTCAATTGTAACAGATCCGGTCGGTGTGGCAATACGTGTCCCCGGGGTAAAACAAACGATGCCGGGAATATTGGCATAAGTGATATTCGTATTGCCGCCGTTTATCATTGTAATGCCGGTGATGTTATCCCCGGGATTAATCGTGCCTGATAAGATAACAAGCCGGTCAATTGCATCATCCACACTGTCACCTGACGAGGTAAGATAGCCAAATGTGACAGGTAAACCGCCAACAGTTGCTGAATATATCTCCACGCCAGTACCGGTAAATCCCGGCCAAGCGGTGGAAGTAAAACCTGTCCCGCCAATGCTGAACTGATTTCCGGTGTCCGTTGTGCTTGGCTCAAGGAAGGCGTCATCATCAAGAATAATAACGGTTTCAAGTATTCCGGCTGTTAACGGGCCGCCATTGATAGGATCGCCATTCACGCGTATCGAGGTAAACTGCTGCGCCATTACACAACCTCGGCGATTTGTTGATGAATGGCGAGAACAGAACTACGCATCATGCTGAAACGATCTGTAAACCGCCCCTTTGGTAGCTGCGCGCCGTTTTTCAATGTCCTGGATGCATAAGTAATGCTTTATCGCATCGCGCTGCATCCAACGGATGTTTTCTGTCTTGGCAGGGGTGAACGATGGACTGCTTAGATCATTATCGTGGGCAATGATTTTGACCAGAACATGGGTTTCTTCAGAAAAAGGCAGGGCGCGCGGTGCAACAGTTTGCGTTGGTACGTTCTTGTATTTTGGCGTTTCCGGGTCTTCATGGAAAATATTATCCACGTCAGGTAATGTGCCTGCCTTAACAGAGATTTTTTCTTGATCCGATGCATCGCTTTGTTCTTCCGGCAGTCCGTCTTTGTTGGGCGCGGTTTCATTGACTACCGCTATTGGGCTTGCGCCTTTCCAGAGCGGTTTCTTTTCAGAATCTGTTTGTAGTATTTGGGCCGTTTCCAGTTTCAATACGGTTGTTGTGGGTGGATCTATAAATCTGTCAGGGTGATCCGGGTCGTTTTCAAAGGGACATCCCAAAACCTTTTGATGCTCTTGCTTAAGCCGTGATGCATAACTGTTAGAGGTGGCGGAATGCAGAGCAGAAGTAGTCTTTGATTTATTTGGATAACGATGCACCAATTGGTCCACTGACAACGTCAATGAACCAAGCTTTTCCGAGCTTGATTTACCGCCTGTATTCACCATAACACCTTCCCGCTTTTTGGTGCGGGTTAACTGATGATCCAGTTATACATGAAATAGGCACTTTTTCCAAAGATGTTTATTCTATAATTTGAAATAAAATTGGGCTGTGAACACACCGTACCACATACTTATAAACACGAAGTATTGGCTACATATTTTATAATAAAATCCATATTTATATGAGTATTTTACCATTAGATATAATAATCAATATGCAGCCATGTTCCGGCGCCTTAAGTAAAAACGCCCCAGCTTTGGTGTATGTTTTGGGATGGATACAACTTAGGGTAAATAAATCTGAAAATTCGCCGCATGTACTCTAGAAAACTTTACAACGAACCAATGCCGCCAACAAGATGACTGCCTGTCAAATCACAGCGTCACTTTCGGCGTCTAATTTACAGGGGTATTCGGCAGTATGCCTGTTACTTTGGCCCGATCATATCTTTTGGTTGAACAACCCGATCAAACGTTTCCGCGTCCACAAATCCAAGATTTATGGCTTCCTCTTTTAATGTGGTGCGATTTTTATAAGCAGTTTTTGCAACTTTCGTTGCATTATCGTAACCGATTTCAGGAGCAAGCGCTGTGACCAGCATCAGGCTTTCCCACATCAATGTACTGATACGGTCTTCATCGGCTTCTATCCCATCCACGCAATTATCTGTGAATGCATCTGCTGCATCCCCTAACAGTTGCATGGATTGCAATACGTTATAGGCTATCATTGGCTTGTAGACGTTCAATTCAAAATGGCCTTGTGAGCCCGCAAAGCCGACAGCCGCGTCATTGCCGAATACATGGGCGCAAACTTGTGTCATGGCTTCGCATTGTGTCGGATTGACTTTGCCCGGCATTATGGAAGATCCGGGTTCATTTTCAGGTAAAATCAACTCGCCCAAGCCACAACGTGGGCCGGAACCCAAAAAGCGTATGTCATTGGCTATCTTGTAAAGCGAACCGGCAACGGTTTTCAATGCGCCCGACATTTCAACCATTGCATCATGCGCGGCAAGCGCTTCGAATTTATTCGGTGCTGTAACAAACGGCAGACCTGTGATTTCGGCCATATTCGCTGCAACTTTTTCACCCCAACCAACTGGCGTATTCAATCCGGTCCCAACGGCAGTGCCACCTTGGGCCAATGCATAGATATTCTTCAGAGCATGTCTTACTCGGGAAATGCCCTGTTCCACTTGGAAAGCATAACCGCCAAATTCCTGCCCCAAGGTCAACGGGGTTGCATCCTGTGTATGAGTGCGACCAATTTTGATTATATCTTTGAATTCATTTGATTTTGCAGACAATGCTTTTTGTAACTTAACGAGCCCGGGAAGCAGAATATCATGCGCAGTCATCGCAGTGGCAATATGCATGGCTGTGGGGAATGTGTCGTTTGAAGATTGGCCCATATTACAATGATCATTGGGGTGAATAGGGGTCTTTGAACCCATTTCACCACCCATCATTTGAATTGCACGGTTCGATATAACTTCGTTTGCGTTCATATTTGATTGAGTTCCGGAACCAGTTTGCCATACAACTAATGGGAAATGATCGTCCAACTTGCCTTCAATGACTTCGCTGGCTGCTTCAATCACAGCACCTGCAAGTTGTGCCGGTAAATTCCGCATTTCCAAGTTGACTTGTGCGCAAGCTTTTTTGATTACGCCCAGGGCACGTATAATTGCAACAGGCTGTTTCTCCCAACCAATAGGGAAATTGATCAGGCTACGTTGCGTTTGCGCCCCCCAAAATTTGTTGGAAGGTACTTCTAATGGTCCAAAGCTGTCGGTCTCGGTGCGTGTTTCCGGCATGGCAGACTCCTCTGATACTTATGTTTATAAGTGGACAGAGCCTCTATGACAATAAAAACCATAGATAATCGAGTATTTTATGGTGCGATGCTAAAGTAAATTGACGAAATTTGTTGTTGGATTAAAGCAATCATTGACGGAATATTTAAAAAGCCACTGATTTAATACTAACCGATTAGTTATCGAAAAACAGGCCGTCATAGAGCAAAGGTTTGGTGTTAAATGTGAAGTAAAAGCGTTATTTGCGAAAATTATCCAATGAAATAACTTCAGCGTCGCCTTTTGGAGCGTCTTCTTCCTCGATGGTCATCATTGGGCTTTCGGGAGCTTCATCCTCGTATTCTTCAACTTCATCGCCAGTGTCGTCATCAAATCGCAACCCGAACTCCACTGTCGGATCTACGAATGTTTTGATCGCGTTAAAGGGGATTACCAGTGGTTCCGGGTTATCATTGAAGTTCAAGGTTATTGAAAACCGATCATCCAGAACCACAAGATTATCGAACCAGTGCTGGATCACAATTGTCATTTCATCAGGATAGCGTTCATGCAACCATGGTGCAATGTCCACTCCGGGGTGCTTGGTGTCAAAACAGATAAAGAAGTGATGATCGCCGGGTGTTTTGCCTTCTGCACCAATTTTGCGCAACAGATTTGCCATAAGGCCGCGCATGGCGTCATGCATTAATTGTGAATAGTCGATCGTATCTGTCATAATTCAGCCTGTGTGTCTTGGGTAAAGCATAGGCGTTTGTTCAGGCGAATAAAAGCGTATTTGGCGATGTGCACGCCAATTTAGAGCTTCTATATATTATACCCGTTGTTGAATGTGCGTTGAAATGAAATATCTGATACTGAATAGAGGCATGCGCAATGGGCTATCCTTGTTAATTGTATATGACTTATTTTACTAAAGAAGTAAATTTATTTATATTAGTATCAATAGGTTGGGTCGGTAGATTTTCTGCCAAGGCTGGTGTTAATTCACGTAATAATTTTTGTTTAATAGCTATTGCATAGTCACGATAGCCAATTGCGGGTTGGACAAATGCTTCTGGGCCGCGGATGATTTCCTGCTGAAAATACGTGATAAGTGACGAATCTCGTCCGACGATCACCAAGGCGTTGATTACGATACCTTTTAGTGCCAATGCATCTGCGACCGTACTTGCGTCAGGCCCCGCATTATTGCGACCGTCGCTGCTAACATCAATTACCTTGCGTTTGCAAAGTGACATCTTGCTGCGTAGTAAGTGATCCGCTTGTAGTAATGCCTGACCAATTGCCGTTAATGAACGTGAGCGAACACGTCTGTCATTATCTAATTGTTCTGCAAAACTGTTGGCATCTGAAGCATTTAGAATATGCGTCCAGTCAATTACCAACCGTTGGTCATGTTGACCTGACCATTGTGTCAAAGCAACATAAATACCACCTGGCAATAACTCTATCAACTCAATCACTTCGGTGTCTCTGAAAGCATTTGCCAAGCCGTCTTTTTGTAAATGAAATTCAGTCGAATCGACACTGCCTGACACATCTTGCGCAAGGACCAGTGCGATTGAACATTGTGATTTTTCTATGGACGATGCGGGCAGGGCTGTGAAAAACAGGGCCATTGCCAGAAGAGAAAGGATGCCACGATTGCCTATGTTGGAAAGATTAATCATATCAGAATGCTATATTATATAGATATTGATGCAATCATTGCATGAAAAATGCGCTGATACCTATGAAATGAAGGTGCAGGTTTCTGTTGCCAGGTACCTGCGAACCCCGCCTTACACCGCCAAGTGCAAGGAGTTAAGTTTCGATTACATGTTGATAATTTTGACAAAATAACAATAGGAGTTAATCTTCTCCCAATTTGTATCTGCATTTACTTGTGAAAGTCTTTTAAATGAAACCTGATTCAATTGAAGTTGATAGTCAAACTAGCAATATGTTGGTTATTCTGATCCACGGTATACGGACTAATGCAAGCTACTATGCTGATGTTAGAAAAGTATTAGAAGAAAATGGATTTAAAGTAGAATTTACAAACTATGACAGATTTGATTTGATCAGATTTCTACTGCCTTTCGATGTTCTTAGAAAAAAAGCTGCTGCAAAAGTTGAAAAACAAATTGATAATGCCATTTTTATGAATAAAGGGGTCGAAGAGGTATCAATTATTGCACATAGTTTTGGTACCTATCTTTTTGGGAAAATATTAGCTGAGAAAGCGAATTTAAAAGTTAATAAAGTGATTTTGTGCGGTTCTGTACTCAGATCAGATTTTAACTTCGCAAATATGCGCCATAAATTTGATAGCCCAATTTTAAATGAAGTTGGTACCCGTGATCATTGGCCAGCGATAGCTGAAGCAGTAACGATTGGTTATGGCGCGGCTGGAACTTGGGGCTTTAAGAATTCACCAGTTGTTGATCGATGGCATAACCGGCTAAATCACGTTGATTTCAATAATGGGGAATTCTGCAAGAAGTATTGGGTTCCTTTTCTTCGGGAAGGCAAAATAGAGGATGGAGATAATTTACATGAGAAGCCACCTTGGTACCTATCCCTTATTCAAATTGTTTGGGTTAGAGTTGCTCTGAGATCATTACTTCTTTTTGTAGTGACTTATTTTTTCGTAAAAGTTGCGTTGCTATCTTATGAAAATATATCAGATACTGGGGTAAGTGTTGTAAAAACTGTGACGTTAGAGACCTACGATGAATGTATAAAAGATAATGATCAAGGCTGCTCGGCAAACGATTCAAATGATTATCAGACACCCAACGGTGATTTATTCATCTCAGAAGAATCTAAAGTAACGTTTTCAGACGGTGCAGGTTTGAAAAACATTTCTTGTAAATTAGATTTTTCAGAAAAGGTACAAATTGAAACTGCGAAAGGACCGCGTGTCTTTGCTAAGAAGGTAACGCTTAGTGGCCATGCAGAAAGCGGCAGTGGTTTATTTGGCGGCTACAGTGGGACCACATTCACGAAGTGTGTAGCAACAATCAAAATAATTCAATTTAACGATGGCTTCTGGTCAAATTTCGTGGACAAAATAAAAGAAATCTATTCTTGAGTTAAAGAACATGATCATTGGCAAATATTGTATGCATCTTATTAGTCATGAATGTCTAATACAAATGGTTGGAAAGTGCAGGTTTCTGTTGCCAGGTACCTGCGAACCCCGCCTTACACCGCTAAGTGCAAGGAGTTAAGTTTCGATTGCTCGAACTGCTTACGCAGCCAAAGCCATCGGAGCACGATTGTCATTTGCAATTGTACATTTTACGCCGATAACGGTGGCAGTCTGCCGGGCAAAAGCTAACATCTTTAGACGTCCGTCGATCCTATTTCGACCCCATACCGCCCCCAAATGAAGGGATTTTGGTGGAGTCGCCGGGTACCGCCCCCGGGTCCGATCCGTGTATTACATGCGCGTTTATCACCATAGTCCCCGAAGGAACAAAATTAATATAAGCGTATTTCGTGAAGATTTAAAGACCAAAGCGACTATTTGGTAGCGATGATTGACGATTTTGTGTCGGTGTTAGCCCAAAACGCGACTTATAGGCCCGTGTCATCGCACTTGCATTTTGAAAGCCACACCGCAAGGATATCTCAAAAATGCTCAAATGGGTCGAGGTTACCAATTGTTGGGCGGCTGATAGACGGATATGGCGATAAATCTGCCCAATTGGCACACCAAATTCAGCGATAGAACGGCGATCCAGAGTTTTTGGCTGGCATGATAATAGTTTTGCCATCTCTGTTCGGCAAAGCGGAGTTTCCATATGGCTATGCATCAACTCCAAGGCTTTGTTTAATAATGGATCACGTGCGTTTTGTTGCGGTGTTTGTGCAATTAC
>Ga0209344_10003517_pt1 | contig 15388 bp, 10 predicted proteins | sample Cruoilmetagenom6_FD_187293 | JGI IMG/M metagenome (GOLD analysis project Ga0209344, IMG submission 187293) | Oil polluted marine microbial communities from Coal Oil Point, Santa Barbara, California, USA - Santa Barbara Oil Seep Sample 6 (SPAdes)... | ecosystem: Environmental > Aquatic > Marine...
CGAGAACTTGGTCTCGGCCAGGAAAGAGGGCAGGCCGGCGCCGATCAGGATCACGACTGCCCATGGCGAGAATGCAAACAGCAGCACGGCGTAACTGGTGAGCGAGATTGCGTTCTGCACCAGGCCAAACGTCCGGTTCACGAGGCTGAGCGGTCGGCTCGATGCTTCGCGCCGGGCCTGGGTCAGCTTGTCGTAGAACTCCGAGTCCTCGAAGTTCGCGAGCTGCAGCGTCAGCGCCTTTTCCAGGATCATGACGTTGACACGTTGCCCCAGCAGTGCACGCAACAGCGACTGGCTAACCGACAAGCCGCGCTGGCTGGCAGCAACGGCGATGACGACAATCGCTTCGAGGACGATCAGCCAGAGCACGCTCATCGTGTCGGGGTCATCGGCGGCCATCGCCGCGACCACGCCGTCGACGATCAATTGCCCGATGTAGGCGATCACTGCCGGCAGCACACCGGCCACGAGCGTCAGAAGGGCTAGCGCAATCGTAAGACCGCTACTCGTCGTCCATACGAGTTCCAGCGCGCGGCGACTGTATACGAACACACCCAGGAAGCGGGTGAGGAAACTGGCGGCCGGTTGTTGTTCGTCAGCGGACACTATTTATTGATGATGGCCACAACGTCCAGGATTCCGCAGACAACTACGACAAAGGCAGGTCAGCCCTGCTTTTGGCTACTTCTTTTTCCATTTACCGGACGCGTCCTGGTAATAGTGCCCGGCCCTGGTTCGACGCACGGCAAGCTCATAGAAACGATTGCTGACCTGCGGTAGCGTTGTTTTGGTTTTCTCGGCGGTGTTCTTAAACCGCGCCTTGCGTTTCGCATTGACGTCGGCGATCAGCGCTTTCACTTCCGAGCTCGCTGGCTTGGATACGGCCGCCAGGTACCCGGTGTTTGCCTCACCGACAAGACCCTGATCCTTGGCCGTCTGTAGATCGATCGCCCATGCGCCCTGGAAAGCAAACAGGAGTAAAAGAGCAGGTAATATCCGTTTCATAGCAGCAGCCCTCAAAATACGTCGCTGTTCTCGTCGAACAGGCCTTCCAGTTCCTCGTCAACCTGGACTCGAATGTGGTGTTCGATCCTGACATTAAGATTGATCTCGATGGGTTCCTTTGGTGCCTGGACTTGCACCGTAGGACTGCAGCCGGCGAAGACAACTGTCAACACGAGTGCAATAAATGTTTTTTTCATGGCCACGTAACCTCAATGTCGCTGAAAGTCACTGTACCCGAAGCGTCCTGACGACGAAAGCGGCAGCCGTCACTGCATGGCCCGCTGATTCAGAACATCCTCGATCGAACGGGTCGCCTGCAGGCTACGCAGTAACTGGGGCACATTGTTCTCAATATTCATATTCAGAATGACGGGCTGCGTCGGGTCCATGTCCGGATTCACGCCCTTCAATGTCATGTGCAACAGCAGGTCGCCAGTGTCTGAATAGTCGACATCCGAATCGAGCGATTCGAAATGGAAATTGCTCAATGCCCTTGCGACTATTCCGAGTTGCGATTCTTCAGCCATCGCTTCGTCTCCTGCCGGTGAATAGTATTGGATAACACCACCCGGCTCGTCACTTTCGAGTCTTCCGCCTTCAACGGTGACCTTGTCTCCAGCGATACGGATTGGTACAGACCCGGAAATCGTGCCGGTGATATCTATGCTCTCGAACTCTGCCAGCTCCACCATGAATTGCAGCTGAACGGATTCCGGTCGTAGCATGACGTCACCGGCCTGGCCTTCGAGAGAATAGATAAAAGGATCCGCAGTGAGGGTGCCACCGAGAGCCGACATTGATACCGCATTGACGTGAAGCAACTGCGCATCCATGTCAGGGTCTACAACAACCGAGATATCCTCAATGGGCACGCCGATGTCCAGAAGATCGACGCTTATGGTTGCGGGAAGAACCCTGATTCCCTGGCGCTCGTCCAGCAGGATCTCGACGTTGGTTGAAAGGCCTGCGAACGCCAGCTCACCGGACTTGCCATTGAGGCCGCTGGCGGCCACGTCAACTGAGCCCTCGTACGTCCTGACCTCCTTTTCGGTTGACCAGCTCACGCTTGCAGACAGTGTCACGGCACCGGCAACGACGTCCCATGAAAGAGGCCAGTCGCGAAGAAACTGCGACAACGACCCGTCTTCAAATTCGTATTCGGCATTCGGCATTGACAGGGAGCCGGCACCTAACGCGGGGTCGCTTTGTACATCCAGGGCAGCGAGCACCACGCCATTGCCAGACAGCACATCGAGCTTGGCAACGACTTGATCCGCATCGTATTGAATCGACCCGTTCAAGCCGAGTGGCGCCAGCACCTGGGTACCGATTGTCCAGGTTGCGGATTCAGCCGGGATCTCGACGTCAGCCGAGATAGCCTCTCCGCTGTCGTTTATCTCCAGCGAGAGAATGTGCACGGTGACATCGTTCGCGGCCCAGGTATCCGATTCGAAGTCGACTGCATTTAACTCGGCAGTCAACGCGCAATGAAAGCCGCTCCGGCATTTCAAGTTATTGACTGCAACCGGAACATCCTCGAGTTCACGGAGGCTGAAGACGATGTCGCCGCTACTGAGTTCTGCCTGCCACTCAAGTGACGGGTACAGCAGGTGTATCCGGCTCATGCCCAATGTGCCGGCAGTGGCATGGACCGCATCTTGCGGATTAGTTCCGTACGAGACATGCAGCTCTTCTTTGAGCTCCGGTTCTGCGGTGAACCGGATGCTGTCCGGTACGTCATCCGCCAGGTTGATTCGTACAGGCCCTCTGAATGTCGCTTCCAGACGTCTCAAGTCGGTGGGAACGACCCCGAATTCGTGGAGGGCAGGCAACCAGGCCTCCATCGACACATCGCAAGGACCCATGAGATCGTCGCTGTGTGGCGTGTGACGGGCGATGAGCTCGCAGCTCAGCGCATCGGCACCGTGACTATCTCGCGCCTGCAGAAGCAGGGTCCGCGTCGTCTCATCACTCACCAGGCTTGCGTCCATGACGAGGCCGCTAAGCCGCAGCTGGATGGACTGCGTGGGTCCTTCAGAACTCCAGCGGATGTCTTCCACAAGCAGCGTGTCGGCATATTTTAACCGCCCAATGCCAATGCTCGAGGCTGGAATCGCCTCGGGCGCATCCGCGACGCGCGCGAGGAGACTGGCCGGCGCTGCGACCTCAGCACGGCCTTCGCCCGGTGTTATCTCGACTGAACCGATTTCTATCGAACTGACGCTTTCTGCAGCAGTGTCATAGGGCAGGGAGACATCGAGGACATGGATTATCGTACCGTCGTCCAGTTCGACCAATATCCTCGAAAAATGTACGTAGTCGGTGTGCATCGCGTCAATCGACACGGCAGACACGTGAACGCCTTGATTGCTCAAATATGAGTTGGCAAGGCCGCGCGCGACATTGTCCCGATACAGGTGCGCGGCGAGCAGCATGGCGGCGATGATGACCGTTGCGGTGATCACATATTTGCCGTATCTCAAACCCGTGTCCTTTCGCGGATCGCTGCTTTCGAATTCACGATCATGCGGGACCGTATTTTGTCAGGAATCGATCCAGTTCATTCGCAAACGTTTGTTTGTCGCGCTGACTAAACGCAGCGGGACCGCCGCCCATCTCCACGCCACTCGATCGCATCGTGTCGAGAAAGTCACGCATGTTGAGTCGCGCACCGATATTTTCCCTGGTATGCATCTCGCCGCGCGGGCTGAGTGCGTGTCCGCCTTTTTCAATAACTTCCGCGGCAAGCGGAATATCACTCGTGATAACCAGGTCGCCGGACTCCAGTCGCTTGACGATTTCATCGTCGGCCACATCGAACCCTCTCGGCACCTGGAGCGTATTGATGTGTGGGGAGGTGGGTGTGCCTAACGCCTGGTTCGCGACGAGCGTTAATTGCGTACCGGTGCGGTCCGCCGCTCTGTACAGGATGTCCTTGACCACGCCGGGGCAGGCATCCGCATCGACCCATATCTTCATAGCCGCAACCTGCTGGCTTTCCACTGCGAAGTCAACCGGCGTCTACTATGCTTAAAGTAAGACAAGAAGAGGGGCAGCATCATGAAAAATACAGCTCTATTCCTCATTCTGATACTAACGCTCGTACTGGCATCCGCTTGCAGCCAACAGGGCGACGAACCCGCCGCAACGGCGGCAGACTCAGGTGCAGTCCCTGAATCCGCAACCGCGGCCGAATCAGACAGCATGGTCTTGCCAGCGACCACCGAGAGCGATGCTGCTCGCCAGCATTACTTGGTTGGCTGGGCCGATTTCGAGAACGCCCGATTCAATACGGCGCACAGCCATTTCCTCGAGGCGACGGCTGCCGACCCTGACTTTGCTATGGGGCATCTGATGGCCGCGCTGGCCGCGCCCTCGACTGAGGCCTTTGTAAGCAGTCTTGGCCGTGCGACCGAGACCAAGATCAAGGTCTCGGAGGAGGAGCAGGTACTGATCGGTGCGTTCGAGAATGCCCTTGCGTCGGACGCGCAGGCATTGATCGCCGCACTCCGGGAAATGACCGGCATGTACCCTGACTCACCGCGTGCCTGGGTCTTTCTGGGCAATGCGCTCACGAACGTAAACGACGCTACGGGTTCGCGAGCGGCCTACACCAAGGCGATGGGGCTGGATCGCGGACATGTACCTGCTCACATCAATCTCGGCAATAACTTCCTGACGCTGGAGCCGAAAGACTTTGCCGAAGCCGAGAAGCACTTCATGCATGCCGTGGCACTCACACCCGACGAGCCCAATCCTCACGACTTGCTCGGCGACGTTCACCGCGCGCAAGGTAATCTCGAAGCCGCGTACAACGACTACACCAGGGCGGCGGAGCTGGCTCCGGACCTGGGAGCTGGTTTACAGCAACGCGGTCACGTCAATTCGTTCCTCGGGAACTATGAAGAGGCCCGCGCCGATTATTCGCGTTCCGCCGAGCTCGAAGATGCGCGTGGTGCAACGGTTGGTGGCTTCTTCCTGGTCTTCAGGGCCTACGTCAGCCTGCACGAAGGTGACTTCGACGCGGCGATTGATGAATTGCAGGGAATAGCCGATTCGGCCGATGAGAACTACCCGGATTCTGCATCTGACCTTAAGGTCAACGCGCTGTCCAACATCGCGCTCATCGCGATGGAGGCTGGCAACAATGATGTGGCAGGCGCGGCGATCGACGCGACCGCCGCCGTATTGTATCGGCAAGCAGATGCAGTCGGATCCGCGGATCTGCTGGACGCCGCGGAAGCGACTGTTTCGTTCATGAAAGGGCTGCTCGCCGCGCGCAACGGTGATACCGAAGGCGCGGCGGCCGCAGCGGCAGCGTTTGAACGGCACGTGGCGTCGAATACGAGCCCAAGGAAGCTCGAGCGCATGCACGAGATTCAGGGTATGGCTGCCTGGTACCAGGATGACTACGCCGGTGCCGCCGGGCACCTGTCTCAAGGCAATCATATGAACAACATGTACACGAAGTATTACCTGGCGCGCGCCAACGAAGAGGCAGGCAATGCTGATGAAGCAGGTCGGCTATACAGCGAACTTGCCGTGTACAACTTTAACGGTCCCGGGTACGCGATGTTCCGCAAGGACATCCTCGCAAGGGCGGCGCAAGACTGATCAGGCACTCGTAGCAAACGGATACGCTGACATGATCGAGCCTGCCAGGCGGGCTCGATTCACCACTAGCGCAGCTGTTCAGATCATGGGTTTTGGGTCTTGCTCAGTACTTGAAGTTTGTCGTAAACCAGCGGCGTCAGAGCCTCGCCAGCTCTGTCGTCGTCACCGCCCCATTGATTCAGATGCTGGGTTATCTCACGAAAATCAGTCATTTACGGATGCTACACCGGCTCCGACAGCCTTTCTCGGGCAAAACTCGCTTGTGATCGCGCTTGTAGAAGTACAGACAAACAATTCAGGAGCATCGACATGGCGATTTTAGCAGGCAAGCGGGCGGTTGCAGTTGTTCTTTCATTCATTCTCGGCGCGTGTGGCGGCGGCGGCGGAGGAGGTGGAGGGGCTGTGGTAGTGAACCCGCCTCCGCCGGTCGTTCGAACGCCGCAGTCAATCGTCTACTCGGCTGGCGATGGCCTGTCGGTCAATGGTTTGACTGAGCTCTATGCCATAGACGATTCCGGACAGAACGGACAACTTCTCAGCTCTGCAACGACTTCGCCCGGCGCACAGATCAATCAGTTCGCGGTTTCCCCGGATAAACAGTGGGTGGCTTATCTCAGCGACCAGTTCACGAATCTTAACTGGGTATCGCTCTATGTTGTCCCTGTCGATGGCAGCAGCGCGCCGGTCCGTGTCAGTCGACGAATTTCGAATAACGGGTCCACCACCAATCGACCCGTCAAGAGCTTCCAATGGTCACCCGATAGCATGCGACTGGTGTATGCAGCTAATCACCACAGCACTACCTTCTTCGCCGATGAGGTCTTTATCGTCAACCGTGATGGTACCGGCGAAAGTAAGATCAACGGCAGCACCGGCGCGCCGGCTGTTGTGGAAGTCACCAATCCACAATGGTCGCCGGACGGGCGTTTCGTGGTGCAGGAGGTATCGACCTACGCTGGGAGTGTGCAGCAGAATACACACGGCCTTAACATCTATGACACGACCATGTCCGGACCGAACAGTCGGCGCCTGTTCACTCCGCGGGCGCCGGCGGACACTACCGCTATTCGGAATGTACGCTGGTCACCTGACAGTACGCGTATCAGCTACCTGGCCGATCAGGAGGTTGCCGGCGAGTACAATATTTTCGTCATTGACGTTGTGAGTGGCGAAAATACGCGAGTATCGGACAACGGCGATTTCAACGGCGATTCTCGCTGGTCACCTGATGGCTCGACGCTGGCCTATCTCGATCATCCGTCGGCCTCGATTCCGTCTGACCTGGTTGTGAGCGCCGCGGCCGCAGGTGCAATAGACACCGTCTTGGCATTCGTATCGCCCAATGGAGGGATCGTCAAAGACTATGCCTGGTCACCGGACGGACAACGTATAGCGTATACATCCGATGAGGGGACGCGGAATCAGGAGGAACTGTACGTAGTGAACGCGGATGGCACTGGCATGGCGACGAGAATCAATGGCGCGTTGACCTCCGGAGGCGACGTGTTCGAATTCGCCTGGTCGCCGGATGGTAGCAGCGTCGCTTACCTGGCCGACCAGACGACAGACACATTTGTTCATCTGTATGTCAGTGGCAGCAACGGTGCGGGCAGTACAGCGGTCTCGACGGCGCTGAATGGTGAGGAGGCTCTGGGCTTCGCCTGGTCCGCGGACAGTCAGCGTATATCGTTCACTACGGGGCCGGAAGGGTCCACACCTGTGCCCGACAAATTGTACTCGGCGAGGCCCGACGGCACGGAGCGCCAGCAGATCACCGCTCCGATGGACGTCGGACCCGTGCGTTTCATTTACAAGTAAGCGGTTCGTACGCGCATGCACAGAGGACTGCAAGCGGTGAATTCGCCTAGCGCTTGGGCTTCTTCGGCTTCTTGCGTTTCTTTGCCGAGGGTTTGTCTGGTTTGCCGAGCACGCTGATCTTCATCGGTCGACCGCAAACCCTGACTTTTTTCAGGTCCATGAAGATATCGCGTGGCATACCGACTGGCAGGTCGACGAGACTGAACTCCTGGTCGATCTCAATATGTCCGATATGCTCGCCGTCCAGGCCCGCTTCATTGGCGATCGCACCGACAATGTTGCCGGGTTTTACTCCATGCTCGTGACCAACTTCGATACGGTAGCGCCGCTTGTCAGAATCAGGCTCGGGCATTGCCTTGTTGCGGCGTCCAATGCCGCGACGCGAGTCATCTTTGCCGCGTGATGATCTTTCCTCGAATCGTCGTGCCTTCCGGTCTTTGTCGGGTGCCAACAACAGCGGTTTGTCACCGATAGACAACTTCGCAAGAGCCGCCGCGATGTCCAATTCGGGCACGTCGTGTTCGTTACGGTACTGTTCAACCAGGTTCTGCATGAAGGCCAGTTCGCCGAGCGCGAGTGTGTCGGTGATCTTCTGCTTGAAATCGGCAATACGCTTGTTGTTAACCGTTTCGGTCGTCGGCAATTCCAGCCGTTCAATTTTCTGTCGCGTGGCGCGTTCTATGGCGTTCAACATTCGACGCTCGCGCGGTGCAACGAACAAGATCGCTTCGCCCTTGCGCCCGGCGCGCCCGGTTCGACCGATGCGATGAATATAGGCTTCGGTATCGTAGGGTATGTCGTAGTTGACGACATGACTGATACGATCAACGTCCAGGCCGCGAGCTGCCACATCGGTCGCAACCAGGATATCCAGCGAACCGCGCTTGAGTCGCTCCACGGTCTGCTCGCGATGCGCCTGCGCCATGTCGCCATTCATTGCGGCGGCTCGATAGCCGCGTGCCTCGAGTTTTTCTGCGAGTTCACTGGTCGCCGTCTTCGTTCGCACAAACATCAGGATTGCGTCGAAGGGTTCAACTTCGAGAATACGAGTCAGCGCATCCAGCTTGTGAAATCCACTTACCTGCCAATAGCGTTGTCGAATCGTCTCGGCCGTGGCGGTCTTTGCCTTGATCGAGATTTCCTGCGGCTTGTTCAAATGGCGCCGCGCGATACGTTCAACCTCTCTGGGCATGGTTGCGGAGAACAGCGCCATCTGGCGCTGTTCTGGCGTCTGCTCGAGAATCCATGAGACTTCATCGATGAATCCCATGCGCAGCATTTCGTCTGCTTCGTCGAGCACGAGCGCCTGCAGGCCATCAAGTTTCAGCGTGCCTTTTCGCATGTGGTCCATGACACGCCCGGGTGTTCCTACAACGACTTGAACGCCGCGGCGCAGCTGGCGGATTTGCCCCGAATACTCCTGCCCGCCATAAATCGGCAGGACGTGAAAACCCTTGAGGTGCTTCGCGTAGCGCTGAAACGCTTCCGCCACCTGGATGGCGAGCTCACGCGTGGGCGTCAGCGTCATGATCTGAACTTTCTTGTCCTGCATGTCGAGACGCGACAGCAGCGGCAATGCGAACGCCGCAGTCTTACCTGTGCCTGTCGGTGCGTGGCCGAGCAAATCTTGCCCTGTCAGCAGGTGCGGGACCGCCTGTGCCTGAATGGGTGATGGTGTTTCATAGCCAATTTCTTCCAGCGCCCTGATCAGGGGCTCGGCGAGATTGAGGTCGCGAAACGATGCGGTTTTGGACTTTGGCTTGCTCATGGGAGGGGCCAGCGGTGCGAAGGGGCACGGACTGTACCACCATATCCGTGCGTGACCTATAATCGCGCCGGTCATGCTCGCCCTCACTAACATCTCACTACGCCGCGGCCGGAAAGTCCTTTTCGAGAGCGCGAGCTTCCAGATTCACGCCGGACAACGTATGGGCGTGATTGGCGCCAATGGCTGTGGAAAGTCATCGCTGTTCGCCATGCTCCTCGGCGAGCTCGAACCGGACGATGGCGAGCTTGCCCTGGATCCGAAAGACGAGATCGCACACGTCGCGCAGGAAAGCCCGCACGACCGTTGCTCCGCCGTCGACTACGTTATGGATGGCGACCATGAGTTGCGAGCCGTGCAGGCCGCTATTGCCGAAGGTGAAGCGGATGCCGGCAAACCCGATCTGCATCTCTTGTACGAACGCATGGAGGGCATCGACGGCTTCACCGCCGATTCACGGGCGTCACGATTGCTGCACGGTCTCGGATTTGCAGCTGATGAGTACGGCAATTCCGTCGAGGAATTCTCCGGCGGCTGGCGAATGCGGCTCAATCTTGCACGCGCGCTTATGTGCCGATCCGACATCCTGTTGCTCGACGAGCCGACCAACCATCTCGACCTTCCTGCGATACTGTGGCTCGAGCGCTGGCTGAGGCGCTATGAAGGAATTTTGCTCGTGGTCTCGCACGATCGCGACTTCCTCGACCAGGTCTGTACACGTGTTGCGCACATCGAGCACGAGACAATCCACTTGTTCACCGGTAACTACAGTCAGTTTGAAACGCTGCGTGCCGAGCAACTTGCGCAGCAGCAGGCGATGTACGCGCGACAGCAAAAGCAGATCAAGCACATACAGAGCTATGTCGACCGGTTTCGTTACAAGGCGACGAAGGCACGGCAGGCTCAAAGCCGTATCAAGATGCTTGAGCGTATGGAGCAGATCGCGCCTGCACACGTCGATTCACCATTCCGGTTTCATTTCATGGAGCCGAAGAAGCAGCCGCAACACCTGCTCGGGCTGACCGACGCAACGGTAGGTTATGGCGACGACATCATCCTCGACAACATCAACTTGCACCTGTCGGCCGGGGACCGTATTGGTCTTCTCGGTGTAAACGGTGCGGGTAAATCGACGCTCGTTAAGGCCCTTTCGGCGGGCAGCACAATGTTGAAAGGTGAGCGGCTACTGAGTAAGGACACCAGGATCGGCTACTTTGCTCAGCATCAGCTCGAATTGCTGCGCCCAGAACACAGTCCTATCGATCACCTGCGTGACTACGCACCTGGCGACCGCGAGCAGGATCATCGCAACTACCTGGGCCGCTTCGGCTTCAGCGGGGAACGCATATTTGAACCCGTCGCACCGTTCTCGGGCGGTGAGAAAGCTCGCCTGGTGTTGGCGTTGATGATTCGACAGGGGCCGAACCTGTTGTTGCTCGACGAGCCCACCAACCATCTCGATCTCGAAATGCGCCAGGCCCTGAGCGTCGCGCTCATCGAGTACACGGGTGCGCTGGTCGTGATCTCACATGATCGTCATCTGTTGAGAAGTGTCTGCGACGAATTGCTTATCGTTCACGATGGTGTGGTTGACCGTTTCAACCGCAGCCTTGACGACTACCCGACGTGGCTCCGGGAGCAGGAGGAAGCGGCCGAACAGGCTACCGCCAAGTGGCAGGATGCCCCCGCCAAGAACATCAACAAGAAACAGCAGCGGCAGGAACAGGCGCAGCGGCGGCAGCGCCTCAAGCCCCTCCATGACAAGGTCAGGGAGGTGGAGAAGAAACTGGCTGTAAACCGGTCCAGGCTGGTGGAACTCGAGGCACTGCTTGCGGATGAGTCAATCTACACTGACCAAAGCCGCAAGGATGAGGTGCAACAACTGGTGCGTGACCAGGCGACGGCGAGGTCGGCCATCGAGTCGCTCGAATGGGAGTGGCTGGAAGTAAGCGAAGAGCTGGAACGCGCAGATACGCAGTCGGCTAGCTCCTAGAAGCCAAGCTCCTGCAGTGTTGTAGCAAACCGTGACCGCATCGGTTCGGCTTGTATCGGGAACCCGCGAAAGAAGTCCTCCTGGCTGAGGACCGGCCTGCGGGCCCGCACGTCGGCAGCCCACTCGCGCGCCCGTATCATGTTGCCTGCCAGTCCCTGCGCCGCCGCCGCGAGCACGGCCATAAACACATGCGCACCGGGCGATCGAGCGGCTTGCTCGGTCCACTCCAGAGCTTCGGCGTACTCGCCTCGCGCGATATGCGTGAAACCGCGTGCGCCAAGCATCGCGTAGTACAACGGGTCGAGTGGGCTCAGTCGCATCGCCTGGTTGATGAGGCTCTGGTCATCCAGTTCGGCACCAGCGATCGTGTTCGTCCACGCCAGGGCGTAAATTCCCTGCGCGTAGTTTGGGCTGAGCGAGGTTGCCCGCTCGAGCCATGTCTGCGCGCTGCCCAGGTCGGACTCCAGCCAGAAGCTGCGTCCCATTGTGAAATTGACGAACGGATCGTACGGGTCGATATCAAGCCCCCGCTGGGCGCAGCTGCGGGCCAGGGCCGTCTCGCCGGGAACGTCATCGGTATGCCGCATGAAAGCAGTCTGGAAATGTACAAAGGAAAGGCCCGCATGGGCACGTGCAAAACCCTCATCCTGCGCGACAGCGTGCTCAAACAGTCGGGCGGCGGCCGCGTTGTCCTTTCGATTGAAGCGGTACATGTGTTGCAGGCCCAGGTGGTACGCCGACCAGGCGTCGAGGTTCTCTGTGGATAGCAGGCGGGCGCGTGCGGCTTCGTGCAATGGTATCTGGATTTCAAGCGAGGTCAGAATCTTCGAGCGTATTTCCGAACGCACTGCGTGCACGTCATCGACATAGCCTGAATACCGTTCACTCCAAAAGACCTCGCCTCGTCGTGTATCGACCAGGTCGGTCGTCACGGCAATCCGCTGCCCGCTGACCTCGACATTGCCGGTCAGGCAATATCGAACGCCAAGGAGACGACCAACATCACGCAGGTCGATTTCCGGCTCACGAAAGCGAAATGATGAGCCTCTCGCAATGACGAAGAGCCACCGCAAGCGCGCAAGCTCGGTAATCAGTTCGTGCGACAGGCCTTCGGCAATTGTCTGGTGCGGACCCGTGTCAGCGACGGAGAGAAATGGCAACACGGCAATTGACGGACGCTGTGGGGTTTCGTCCGCGCCTTGCTCTGTAACCTTATCCCCCGGGAGTACCACGGCACTGTGTTGTGTGACCTGGACATTGCCTACAAAACGAAAGCCCATGCCGTGAGTGGTCTTGATAAGGCGCTGCGATTTGCCATCGTCACCAATGGCTTTACGGGCAGATTTGACCCGGCTCGCGAGCGTCGAATCTGTAACGATGCGCCCATCCCAGAGTTTCTCCAGGATTTCATCCCTGGATACGAGCCGCTCGCGACGTTCGATGAGGTAGAGGAGCAGGGAAAACACCTGCGGCTCCAGCGGCTGGAGTTCCTCGTCCTTGCGTAGCTCGAACCGCGCTATATCGAGCTCAAAATTGTCAAACTGGTAAATCACAGCCCAGATCTTAGAGCACCAGGCTGGTCATCGCCCGGATTAGTACCGAAAATCTCCATGCTTTCTCCATGTTTGCGGCAGCCACGTGACGTACAAGACGTAGACTACGGGCTGAATTGCAGCGAATTGAAGGGAGAAGAAGTCATGAAACAGAGTCGAAACGAATTGACGACACGGCTGGATGCAGGTGGGGTCTGCATCCAGGGTGAGGACTGGGGCGAGATCAATGTGGCCCGCGTCCGATTCCCGGCTGGTGCTGATGCTGCGCCGTTATTGCAGGGCCTGCCAAACGACCTGTGCCAGTGCCCGCACTGGGGCACCGTCATCAAAGGCTCGATCCATGTGACCTATACAGACGGAACCGTAGAGACGGTCCGCGCTGGAGACGTCTACTACTGGCCACCCGGTCATACGGTCAGGGTTGATGAGGACTACGAAGCGATCGAGTTTAGCCCGGCCGGTGAGATGGGGCACCTGATGGAGCACCTCAAAGAGAAGTTGTCAGGCTAAAGAAGGCCGGCCACATTCTCTGGCACCAACTAAAAACTCGCTTCGCCAGTTTCCCGGGCTTCTTCTTCGGAGATACTCTGACTTCCTTTGTATAGCTCGTCCGCCTCCGCTTTAAATTGCGCTGCCCGGTCATCATCACCGAGGCGATTGTATATGTCGGCGCGCAGGCGGAGCGCGTACTGGATATCCGGATGCCACTTGTCCCGGATTGCCCGGTAGTTGTCGAGCGAGCGGACCAGGTAAACGTCGGCGACTTCGAATTCTCCGGCATCGAGCTCAAGCGCCGCCAGCTCCAGGAGCGATTGTCCAGCGAGCGGATGCTCTTTGCCAAGATTCGTTTCAACCGTATTCAACACGTTCTTAAGAATCCGGCGTGCGACATCATGATTGCCGGCTTCACCCTCTGTTACGCCCAGGTGTAGTCGCATTATCTGAACATTTCGGTGGGAATCGTCGTAGCGGTTCAGCGTGGCGTCAACTGCTTGCTGAATATAGCGGCGGGCTTCGGTGGACTCCCCCCGTTTGCGGTGCAATATACCGAGGTGTAAGAGGCGGAATGCGTTATCTGCATTGCCAATCCCGTGCACCTGCTGGTTCAGGTCGAGTGCACGACGGATCAGCGGTTCTGCTTCGTCGAGGTGCCCTGTGTCCATGAGTACTGTACCCAGTGAACCGTAGGTATCGGCAAGCTTGCCGAGCGGCGGTGATTCGGCACCTTCGAGTACCGCGATCGCGCGTTCGTAGTAGGACTTTGCTGTTGCTTCGTAGCCAATTTTGCGTTGGTTCGATGCGATCGAAACAAGAACCTCGTGCAGTGACGGGTGTACGGGGCCCAGGTAGGCCTCCAGGATCACAAGTTCCCGCTGATAAATCGTATCCGCGCCGTAGTAGTCGCCCAGGTTCCACGTAATCCGACCGAGACTGTGCAAGGGTTCGGCCATCAGGATATCGTCGTCACCATAGGTCTGGCTGACCCATTGCACGACGCGCTTGGTATGGACACGTGCGGTCTCATAGTCGCCCAGAACATTGTATAGCGCACCCAGGTTGGCGATCGCTGCATTGGTCTGCGGGTCGTCGATCCCGTGCTGTTGTTCGAGCGCCTCTACAGCCTCCTCGGCAACAACGAGCATTGCTTCCGATTCGTCAAGGCGCATGAATGCCCTACTGAGCTCGACTTTTGCCAGCGCGACCTGGGTCGTAGCATCAGACGATGCTTGCCCGTAAAGTGTCAAAGCGGCTTCGGACCTGCTCTTCGCTGCAGCATAATCCTGGCGCTCATACTCGATACTCGCCATTGTTGTTTGCGCATTGCCGGTTTCGATCTCGACATCTTGCAGGTTCGCTAACTCGTCCAGCGCCGCCTGGGCCAGGGCGGCGGCCGTATTTTGCATCCCCAGACTCGAATAGGCCCTTGCCATCGTTGTCCTGAGTCTTGCCCCAATCAGCGGCTCGTCATCCAGTTCGATATCCACTTGCAGCGCACCCCGGTCGAGTAGTGCCCGTGCGGTTACATCCGGTGAACGCTCATAAGGATTCGATGACTCAAGCATGCTGATAAGGAAGTCGGAAACACGCTCTGCCGTCGCCGCCTGCGCTTCGGCACGATCGCGTTGCTCGACGATTTGCAATGCGGATCCGGCCAATAGCAGGACAAACGCTGTTGCTGACGCGACACCGACACGGTGCCGCCGGATGAACTTGCTCGAAAGGTAGGCGAGGGAATCGGCACGGGCGCTGACGGGCCTGTTCGACAGGTAGTTCTCGATATCGTCATGCAGCGCACGTGCGGACGCGTAGCGACGCTCGGGCTCTTTGCGCAGCGCCATCAATGCGATGGTATCGAGGTCACCTTGCAGGCGCCTGCTCAGGCGGCCCACGGTGCTTTGTCGTTGTGCGCTAATCTCGGCGCCACTCTGCTCATCGTCAGATTCATCGAGCCCGGCGTCGAGTACCGTGCTTGGCCTGCTCGGCGATTCCTCGAGGATCGCCTGCACGAGGCCCGACGGGAGATCGTTGTTCGGCCGGTAGGGCCGGCGGCCGCAAAGCAGGCGGTACAACAACACGCCCAACGAATACACGTCCGTTGCCGTGGAAACCGGCTCGCCCCGAACCTGTTCCGGGCTCGCA
>Ga0209344_10003518_pt1 | contig 15385 bp, 14 predicted proteins | sample Cruoilmetagenom6_FD_187293 | JGI IMG/M metagenome (GOLD analysis project Ga0209344, IMG submission 187293) | Oil polluted marine microbial communities from Coal Oil Point, Santa Barbara, California, USA - Santa Barbara Oil Seep Sample 6 (SPAdes)... | ecosystem: Environmental > Aquatic > Marine...
CTGGCAGGCGGGCCATTCGCTACGCTGCGGTCCTCAAAGACCAAGGGTGGGTCCAGGCCCCGCCTGCCAGACACATCCTACAGCAAAATGACAATACAAGGGTGGGTTAGGGAAGCGTAACCCACCGGGCAATCCATGCAGCAAAATCCAATGGTGAGTATCGCTCCGCTCAACCCACCCCACGCCGGCCCGTAATACGAGCCGGCGAAAAATCGAAATTCTCATGTTGTCCTGAGGGAATAAACTGTTCACAACTCAAACTTGAAGTTTACGAAATACAAAATCTGAGGAGGGGGTGAGAAGTGGCCAAGAACGTAATTCTAGATGCTTTGATCAAGAGAGAGGATTTCGCAGAAACCGCGGGAGATCAACAGTCGTCTGAGCCTGTTAATTCGCTATCCATTGAGAGCCTTGCTTCAGGCGGAATGATTTCAGGCCTTCTTCGAAAGCCAGATTTCCAACGAGAAACCAACCAATGGACGCCAACTCAATTACTGTCGTTCTTAGAGAGTTTTCTGGATGATGAACTAATTCCTTCGGTAATCCTCTGGCAAGGATCAGCGCACGTTTTTGTAATCGACGGGGGCCATCGATTGAGCGCACTTCGTGCATGGATAGAAGATGATTATGGTGATAGCGCCATTTCACGAAAATTCTTTGGCAATGACATCACTGGGGAACAAAAAAAACAGCCGAACGTACTCGGAAAATGGTTGAGCAGCATATCGGAACCTATACTCGCTTGAGAAAGGCGCTAACCGAGCCAGACGGATATGACGAGTTGACTATCCGCCGTTCACGGAAAATGGCTACACGTCAGTTAACTCTACAGTGGGTTTCTGGTGACGCTGAAAAAGCCGAGAGCTCATTCTCTAAAATCAACACTCAAGGGACGCCGCTTCATAAGACTGAGGAGTTGCTTCTGAGAAATCGCTCGCGGTCTGTTGCAATTGCTTCTCGATCGATCGCTCGGGCAGCAGCGGGCCACAAGTATTGGTCGAAATTCGATGAAAAGATAATCGCCGAAATAGAGATGCTCTCGAAGAAGGTTCATAAGAACCTATTCAACCCCGAGATATCCGAACCTGTGAGAACTCTCGACTTACCTCTTGGCGGTACAAAGTCGCCGATAGTGGCGCTTGGCGTTCTGATGGAATTGATGTCGGTTTCGACATTGAGCAAAGAAGGGTCGGTTACTCAGATCAAGGATTTCCCCGTCGATGAAGATGGCATGCGCACAATCGCCTTGTTGAAGCAATTCAATAAAGTGGTTGGTTGGGTGAGTGGCGATGATCCTCAAAGTCTTGGTCTGCATCCTGCGATATACTTCTACTCAGAACAGGGTCGTCATTTGCCGGATTTGTTGGTTGGGTTGGTATATTTGATCGCAAAGAAGCTTCATCAGAACCAAAAAGGGCTTTTTCAAAATATTCACCGATGTTCGGCCCAAGCTGGAAAAGACACTCATCGACAATAAGTTCTTGATCGTTCAGGCACTACAGAGCGTTCGCAGCACGTCGCGATATTCTCGAGTTTCGGACTTCTTCGACCAATTGATCACTGCACTGGCTCAGGGAAAGAAAATCTCAGAGGCAGACATCGCCCGCATGATAACTCAAGGCGAATCGTCGAAGGTGTTAGCACTGCACCGCACGAAGGCTGGCGTTGACTTCAAAAACGAAACCAAGTCAGCCGCCTTTATCCGACAATCGATTAAGTCTGCTGTAAAATGTCCGATTTGCGGTGGTCACTTGGACCCGCAAAAATCAATGTCTTATGATCATATCCAGCGCAAGTCAGACGGAGGTAAGGGCACAGTGGATAACTGTGACCTTACTCACCATTTCTGCAATACTGGTTACAAAGGATAATTTTTCGGCTGTCTAGGTTGTCGATCCGACTTCAGTTCTTCCCGAACTTCCGGTCCCGTCCCGCCAGCAGCCGCAACCTGAGCGCATTCAGCTTGATAAAGCCTTCCGCGTCTTTCTGGTCATAGGCGCCATGATCATCCTCGAAGGTGACGATCTTCTCCGAGTACAGAGAATACGGGCTTGAGCGGCCGGTCAGGTAGGCCTGGCCCTTGTAGAGCTTGATCGTCACCTCGCCGGTCACCCAGCGCTGCGAGTAATCAATCGCGGCCTGCAGCATTTCGCGCTCCGGGCTGAACCAGAAGCCGTTATAGATCAGCTCGGCATATTTCGGCATCAGCTCGTCTTTCAGGTGGCTTGCGCCCCGGTCGAGCGTGGCCTGTTCGATGCCGCGATGCGCGACGAGCAGGATCGTGCCGCCGGGCGTCTCATAGATGCCGCGAGACTTCATGCCCACGAACCGGTTTTCCAGGAGGTCCAGCCGCCCGATGCCGTGCTTCTTGCCATAGGCGTTCAGCGCGGTGAGCAGTGTGGCAGGTGACATGGCTTCGCCATTGATCGCCACCGCGTCGCCGCGCTCGAAACTGATCGTGATCGTCTCGGGCTCATCGGGCGCGTCTTCCGGCCTGATCGTGCGCATGTGAACGAATTCCGGCGCTTCCACCGCCGGGTCTTCCAGCACTTTGCCCTCGGATGAGGAGTGCAGCAGGTTGGCGTCAACCGAGAAGGGCGCCTCGCCGCGCTTGTCCTTGGTGATTTCGATACCGTGCTGTTCGGCGAATTTCATCAGGTCGGTGCGGGATTTGAAATCCCAGTCGCGCCATGGCGCAATCACCTTGATGTCCGGGTTCAGGCCATAATAGCCAAGCTCGAAGCGCACCTGGTCATTGCCCTTGCCGGTTGCGCCATGACAGACGGCATCGGCGCCAACCTGGTCGGCAATCTCGATCTGGCGCTTGGAAATCAGCGGCCGGGCAATCGACGTGCCCAAGAGGTAGACGCCCTCATAGACGGCATTGGCCCGGAACATCGGGAACACGAAATCGCGTACGAATTCCTCGCGTACATCCTCGATGAAGATGTTTTCCGGCTTCACGCCGGCCGCCAGCGCCTTGGCGCGGGCCGGTTCCAGCTCTTCGCCCTGACCAAGGTCCGCCGTGAAAGTCACCACCTCGGCGCCGAACTCGGTCTGCAGCCATTTCAGGATGATCGACGTGTCGAGACCGCCGGAATAGGCGAGGACAACTTTCTTCGGGGCGGCATTGGCGGACATGGGCGGGCACCTTTGTTGTGCATAGGGTCAAGGAGTGTTGCATTAAGGACAGAAGCGGGCAGTGACAAGCCGGGCGCCGGGCCATTTCCTATGGTTAAAGAAGTCCTAAGCCGCTATAAATGGCCGACACCGTTTAATTCAGGCGCGTCCTTCGGGGCGTGAGATCGCCCAGATGTTCACCAAGGACTTCGTCAAACCTCAGCCGGTCCGGCCGATGATTCCGGAGAGTGTGCGCTACACGGTGCGCGCCGCGCAGGATGCCGACCGCCGGGCGGAAGACCGCGCCAACCTGAACATGCCGTTTCGCGCCCGCCTGCGCGCCCGGGATGGCGTGCGCCCGCAATCCACGCTGGCCATCCTTTCCGGGATCGAGAACCAGGCCCAGGCGAAAACAAAGGCGGCCGCGCCGCCGCGCGGGCCGATCCGTCCGCTGCGCGCCGTGCCGGCCAATCCGGGCTTCCTCGCGCTCGGCAAGAACGGCAAGGGCGGCATCCTGTCGGGCGGCGGCAGTGATGACGATGATAGCGGCAACCGCCTCTCCGACATTTCCCAGTTCGCCTTTGCCGGCATCGCTGTTCTGGGCCTCGCGGGCCTCTCGGTCATGGCGGCTGAAAGCGCGCTGCATGGCGGCACGGACGGAAATGCCGGCCCGCTGGCCGACCTGCCCCCCGCGCTCACCCCCGGCGGCGGCGCGGCCTCCTCCGTCGCCATGGCCGCGGCCGCGACGCCGGAGGGCATAGCGCCCACCCCGTGGTTCGACTATCGCGGCCTCGCCGACCGGCTCGCCGCCAACAAGGCCGCCTATGAAACCGCCCAGCGCGACGCCGCAGCCGCCGAGTCCGAACAGGCCCGGCTTCAGGCCGCCAGCGCAATTGCAGATGCCGAAGCGGCCCGCGTCGCCGAGACCGCCGCGCAGGATGCCGAAGCCGAGCAGGCCCGCCTCGCTGCGGCCGAACTTGAAAAGACCCGTCTCGCCGAAGCCGAGGCCACCCGCGTCGCCGAAGCCGAACAGGTCCGCCTTGCCAATCTCAAGGCCGAGCAGGATGCGGCAGCTGCTGCCGAGGCCAAACGCCTCGCCGCTCTCGAAACCCGCCGCCTTGCCGAGGCCGAAGCCGAGACCCGGCGCCTCGCAGACCTGAAAGCCAAGGCCGAGGCTAGCGCCGAACAGAAACGCCTCGCCGCCCTCGCCGTCGAGAACCAGAAACGGCGTCTTGCCGCCGCGGCCGCCGCCGAGGAGACGCGCCTCGCGGCCCTCACCGCCAGTGTCGCGGTTCCCGTCACCGGCTCTGGTCGTGCCGCCCCCTCACCTACCCCGCGCCGCACCCGCCAGATGGTCGCGCATACCGGTGCCGTACCCCTGCCCGCCACCCTCAAACCGGCGGGTTCCGGCATCATCCTCGCGTCCCTCAGCGCCCCCGTGACCCGCCCCGTACCACCCCCGTCCTACACCCGTGCCACCCCCACGGTCCGCCCGTTCACCCCCGCTCCCGCCCCCGTCACGGCGCGCAATGTGGATGAATTCGTGGCCGAGCGTGTTGAGCTAACGGCGGCGCAAACCCTTGATTCCAATATGCTAAATGCCCTGCGCACGGATTTCCTCCGCCTCGTCGACACCCAGGCCGACGGCGCCACCCAGACCCTCAAAACCCCGGATGGCCGAGACCTCACCATCCTCATCGAGCGCTCGACGACCCGCGAATCCAGCAAATCGACGGTCCGGACCATAGAATATACGGCCCAGCCAACCGATTCCGTCGTTCGCTTCGTCTCCGATGTTGTCCCGATGAAAGTCTCGGTCATGTGCCGCGATATCGCCTATGCCTTTCCGGGGCAGGAGCGTGGCAGGTTCGCGGCGTGCCAGGCGCCGGAAGGCGGGTGGGTTCTCGCACGGGCGACGGATTCCAGCGCCCAGCCGCTCACCTGATTTCAGGCGCGAGTCGCGGCAGCATCGCGGAGGTGGCGGTGTGCCTTGCGGGTCAGGTGTTTCTCTATCACCTTGAAATTCTTGGTATTTGACTTGAAGAAGAAGTCGAAAATATCGCCCAGGACCGGGATCGCGCCAATCACCGTATCGAATAGCAGGTTCCAGCCGATCTGGACCGCCGCGATCGGATGCAGCTTCAGCCGGATCGCCGTGGCCAGCGCATAGGTGCCCGCGATCCCCGTGGCCACGTCGCCGGCAACAGGCACGAGACCGAGCAGCGAATCCACGCCGAACCGCACACCCATGACCGAGAATTGCGAATCCAGCATGCGTGAAAACACGCCAAGCCGCCGCAGCTCCTCTTCCACCGTCCGCCCGTTTTCCAGCCGCACGTTCAGATGGGCCTGATCAGCAATATCCCTGGCCATGTTGGATTTCCTTCCGGCGCCGCCGCCAAAGGATCGCACATCGCGTCAGGGACTCAAGCCGCGAGTTGCCGTGCGCCTCAAAGCCTGCTGAAACGCCCGTCATGAACAACACGCATGTCTACAAGCTGCTGACACTGCCCGACTGGGAGGCCGCCAAGGCCACCGGCGCCACGGCGACAGCGCTCGACCGGAAAGACCGTTACGTCCACCTCTCGGCGCGCAACACTGTCGCCGAGACGGCCAGGCTGCACTATGCCGGGCAAAACGATGTCCGGCTTCTGGAATTCGCGATCACCGACCTTCCGCCCCTGAAATGGGAGCCCAGCCGGGGTGGCCAAATGTTCCCGCATCTCTATGGCACCCTCGAAATCAAGCAGGCCTGCCGTCAATGGACGCTGGCGCAGGATCCTCAAGGCATTCCCGTGCTCCCGGAGGACCTCTAGATGGGTCTCACGGATATCGGCGTGAGCCTCGTCAAGCTGCTGCCCCCCGAAGCGGCCCATACAGCCACCGTCCGGGCGCTCGAAAAAGGACTCGGTGCGCCCCTGCGTGCGCCCGCATTCGACCCTGTCCTCGCGACGACGCTGCCGAAATCCGAGCTGGAACTCGCGGCGCCAGTCGGCCTCGCAGCCGGCTTCGACAAGAATTGCGACGTGCCCTCGGCCATGGCCCGGTTCGGCTTCGGCTTCATCGAATGCGGAACAGTCACGCCCCTGCCGCAGCCCGGAAACCCCAAGCCGCGCCTGTTCCGCCTCAGCGAAGACCGGGCCGTGATCAACCGGATGGGGTTCAATAATTGCGGGCTCGACTATTTCGTGCGCCGCCTGTCGAAATATCGCGCGCCCGTCCCGATCGGCGCGAATGTCGGGGCCAACAAGGAGAGCACGGATCGTATCGCCGACTATGTAAAGGGCATCGAGGCCGTGGCGCCGCATGCCGCCTACGTCACCGTCAATATTTCATCGCCGAATACGCCCGGATTGCGGGGCCTGCAGGACAAGGCCTCGCTTGAGGCGCTTCTGTCCGCCTGCGGCGCGGCCGACCGTGCGGGCAAGCCTGTCTTCCTAAAGGTGGCGCCGGATCTCGACGCCGAGGCGATCGCGGACATTGTCGGCGTGGTGCGGACCCAGGGAGCCTGGCTGTCCGGCCTGATCGTGTCGAACACGACCCTTGCCCGGCCAGACAGCCTGACCAGCCGAGACCGGGAACAAGAGGGAGGCCTGTCAGGCGCGCCCCTGATGGCACCATCGACCGAGATTTTGAAAGCCTTCGCAAAGGCGCTGAAGGGCGAATTCGACCTGATCGGGGCAGGCGGCATTTCCAGTGCAGCCGACGCCTATGCGAAAATCCGGGCCGGCGCGCATGCCGTGCAGCTTTATTCGGCGCTGGTCTATTCCGGCCCCGGGCTCGTGGCGGACATCCACCGCGAACTGGCGACTTTGCTCAAGGCCGACGGTTTCACGTCGCTGGCGCAGGCGGTCGGGACAGACCTCTGAACAGGCCCGGCACGAACCAGCCAAGCGCCGCCGCGCGATAGATATACATAGTCAGGAACGCCACCCAGACGCCGGCATTGCCGAAGGCTGGGCGCAGCAACATGTCCGTCGCCAGGTATAGCAGGGCGGAGATCACGCCCGCCGTGCGCAGCGCCTTGCCCTGCGTGGTGCCGAGGAACAATCCATCCAGCTGCCACGCGGTGACGCCGAGCAAGGGAACGGCGGCGCAATAGGGCAGGAAATCCAGAGCTGCGCGGCGCGCCTCCGGGTCGGCGATGAAGGCCTCGATGACCCAGCCGCCCCCGATGAAATAGGCAAGGGCAAACACGGCGCCGAAGGCGAAAGCGAACTCCGATGTCAGGCGCATCGCCCGCGCGAGGCGTTTGCCGTCGGACGCGCCATAGGCTTCGCCCGCCTCTTTCTCGGCCACGAAGGCAAAGCCATCGAGCACGAATGCGGCAACGGTGATGAACTGGAGCAGGACTTCATTGCCCGCCGTGACAGCCGTGCTGATCAGCGTGCCGGAGCGCACGAACCAGCCGAAGCAGAAAACCAGGGCCAGCGTGCGGATCATGATGTCGCGATTGGCGGAAAAGAGCGCCGCCAGCTTGGCCGGATCCGCAAGGCGCGCGGGCGCCCGGAAGCCCTTGTGCACGAGGACTAGGCCGACCGCGAGCGCCGTCCATTCGGCAATCGCGGTGCCTGCGCCGATGCCCGTGGGGCCAAGGTCCAGCCCGGCGACAAACCACACGTCCAGTACGACATTCACACCATTCAGGACGATCTGCACGGCGAGCATCTGCCCGGTCTTTCCGGTGCCGAGCAGCCAGCCGGTAATGCCCAAACCCATGAGATAGGCGGGGGCGCCGAAGATTCGGGCGTTGAAATAGCCGGCGGCGAGGAATTCGACTTCGGCTGTGCCGGCAAAGGCCGCGAATGTGAGCCATCGGAGCAAGGGCGACAGCAGGAAGAGACCTAAGCCGATGGCGCCGCCGAGCATCAGGGCGCGCAGCAGGATGGCGCGCACTTCCGACCCGTCGTCCCGGCCATTCGCCTGTGCTGCGAGGCCCGTGGTCGACATGCGCAGGAAGCCGAAACCCCAATAGATGAAACTGTAAGCGACAGCGGCGATGGCGACGGCGGCGAGGTCTGCCTTGTCGCCGAACCGACCCATGGCCGTGGTATCGACAATGCCTGTCGTCGCCGTCGCGGCCTGGGCCAGCACGACGGGAATCGCGAGCGAGAGGATTTTGCGGCGGGTGAGCATCGCGTTCCGGGCCTAGGAGAGCGCCTCGTAAAACGTGTGCGCAAAGGGCAGTGCGTACCATGCATAGAGGGGGGCGGTAAGGGCGAAACAGGCCAGCAGGACGTGTGTGGTACGGGGGGTGGCAAGGGGGCGGGACGGGTGTGCCAGGACCGCCGCAAGTCCGGTTAGCAACAGGCCGCCAAGCGCGAGCCCGGCCAGCGCATCGCTTGGCCAGTGCGCACCGACATAGACCCGAGAGGCGGCGATCAGGAGGGCAAGCAGGGCAAGCGCCACCGTGGCGATCCATCGTGGGGGGCCGGTTAGCGACCGAAACACCAAGACGGCGATGGCACCATAGATCAGGGCAGAGTTCGCAGCGTGACCGCTGGGAAAGCTGAACCCGTCAGCGCCATCATAGAGATCGATAGTCGGGCGTGTTCGAGCGATGCCCGACTTGATGAGATTGACCAGAAGGGGCAGCAGCAGGAAGGCCGTCGCAGTTGCCACCGGCGGACGCCAGGCCCGCCGCATGGCCAGGGCGATCACCACGAGTGCGCCCATGGGCCTGAGATAGGCGCCATCGCCGAGCGATGTGATGGCAAGCATGGCGTCAGTCAGCGCGGGGTTGCGCCAGCCTGCCACCCAACCGGCGAAAGCCTGGTCGAAAGCGACGAGGTTCCAGGTGCCGGTCACGCCCAGCGCCATCAAAACGAAGACGAAAAGACAGGCCGCGCCGACAGTCAGGTATTGTGCTGCGGCGCGGTCCATCATGGGCATTAGTTCCGCGACATGACCATCTGGAAGATGTCATCCATCGGGCTGCCGTCGCCATCGGCATCGAGCAGGCCGCCCAGTCCGGCCTGGGCCGGTTGCGGCTGGGCGCCGCCCAGCATGCCTGCAAAGGCCGACATGACGTCAGGCTTCTTGGCCTGTTTCGACAGCGAGGCCATTGCCATGGAGGCGACCATGGGCAGGACCATTTTCAGGACATCGGAGGATATCCCCGTTTTCTGTGCGGCCTGACCGGCCACGGCGCGGCTAGTGTCCTTCGAGCCGAGCAGGTGGCTGAGAATCGCATTGCCGTCCGCAATGGCTTCGGGCCGTGAAAGGGAGTCAGGCTGGTCGAGATATTGGGCATGCTGGCCGTTTTGAAGGGCACCGAGCAGCGATTCCAGTCCGCCTTTCTGGCCGACATTGCGTTGCAGCCCTGCCGCGATGGCAGGCAACAGTGCCTTGATTGCCATCTGGGTCTGATCAGGCGCGAGGCCCGTTTGCTTGCTGACTTGCTGGACCGCGGCACCGCCGCTGGCCTGTGTGAGCATATCGAAAAGGTTGGTTCCAGCCATCGTTCAAGTCTCCCATTTTTGCTTGAACGACACCCAATCATTTTCCGCCTGAACGTAGGATGATCGCGGCGGTGGAGGCTACACGCGGTCGCGGGCGCGGAAGACGACTTCGTCGAGTTCGCCCTCCCATTTCGCAACCGCAGTGGCAACGGCGAGGTCGCCGGTGATGTTGGTCACCGTGCGCATCATGTCGAGGATCCGGTCGAACGGGAAGAGGAGCGCGATGATCAGGACGGTCTGGTCAGGCGACACGCCGACCACGCTGAGCGTTGTTGCGGCGAGGAACAGGCTGACCGAAGGGATGCCGGCCGTACCGATGGAAACCAGCGTCGCCATCAGCGCGATGGTCAAATACATGCTTGCGGTCATCTCGATGCCGAGCGCCTGTGCGGCAAAGAGGGCAATCAGGCCCTGATAGAGGGCCGTGCCGTCCATGTTGATGGTCGCGCCGAGCGGCAGGACAGAGGAGGCAATCGGCTTGCCGATGCCGAGGTTTTCTGTGGCGCACGAGATCGTCATGGGCAGGGTTGCGTTCGACGACGAGGTCGAGAACGCCACGGCTTGCGCATCGACCGCGCCCCGGAAGAAGTCGAACAAGGGCAGGCGCAGCAGGCCCCTGATGACGAAGCCATAAGTGATCAAGATATGCAGGCCACAGGCGATATAGAGCGAAGCGGTCATCTTGCCGAGCACCGCGAGGATCGTCAGCCCGCGATCGCCCATAACCCAAGCCATCAGGGCAAATACGCCGAAGGGCGCGGTTTCCATCACGATAAGCGTGAGTTTCATCATCGCTTCGGCGGCGCTGTTCATCACGTTTGCCAGCGGTTTGCCAGCTTCACGCGACATCAGGATGCCGATGCCGAACAGGATGGCGAAGAAGATGATCGGCAACACGTCGCCCTGTGCCATGGCGGCCACCGGATTGGTCGGGATGATGGACAGGATCGTGTGCATCAATTGCTCGCCGACGCTGCCGGGCTGCGGATTTGCCGCAAGCTGCGAGCGCGCGCTCTCAAGGTCGGCCGTGGCGACGGTTGTCGTATCGAAGCCCGCGCCGGGCTGGATCAGGCTGCCGATCAGCAGGCCAATCGAGACGGCGACCAGGGTTGTGCACATGTACATGGCGAGTGCGCGCCCGCCGAGACTGCCGAGCTTTTTCGGATCGCCCATGGCCAGGACGCCAGAGACAAGCGTAGTGAAGATCAGCGGTACGACCAGCATTTTGATCAGGTTGATGAAGGCATCGCCGATCGGTTTGGCCCATACGGTGACATTGGCACCGGCAGCCTCTGCGCCGAGGACCTGGCGCAGGAGAAGACCGGTCACCGCACCGAGGGCGAGGCCGACCATGACCCGTTTCCAGAGATCTATTCGAAACCACCAGCCCATAAGCCACTCCCATCAAGTCTGAAGTCGGGACGGTAGGGTGGCTTTGCTGGGAAGGCAAATGCCAAGATTGCGACAGCGGGACCGGGCAGCTGGCTGCCGCCGTAATAGGCGTTGCCCTTGTTGGGCGTCGCACCGTATGTCTGCGCGACATGAGTACCGCAATCGCCCCTCTTCCCATTGACGACGTGCTGGATGACGTCTGTGCGGCCTTGCGCGACGGCCCCCGCCTGGTGCTTGCGGCCCCGCCGGGGGCGGGCAAGACGACCCGCGTACCGCTAGCGCTTGCAGGCCTGATCGGCACACCGGAAACCGTGGCCGGGCGCATCCTGCTGCTGGAACCCCGCCGGGTGGCGGCCCGCATGGCCGCGACTCGCATGGCCCAGAGCCTCGGCGAGACGCTGGGCCAGACTGTCGGCCTGACAACGCGGGTGGACCGGAAAGTGTCGGCCGCCACGCGCATCGAGGTCATTACGTACGGCCTGTTCACGCGGCGCATCCTGTCCGACCCTGAGCTCAAGGGTGTCGGCGCCGTGATCTTCGACGAATTCCACGAGCGGCGCCTGAATGCCGATCTCGGTCTCGCGCTGGCGCTGGAAGCGCAAGGCGTGCTCAGTGAGGACCTGCGTATCCTGGTCATGTCCGCGACGCTCGACACGGACCGGGTCGCCACGGCGATTGCCGCGCCGGTGATTGAAAGCGCCGGCCGCCAGTTCGAGGTCGAGACGCGCTACCTTGGCCGGTCGACGGACCGGATCGAAGACCGCATGGCCGCCGCGATTCGGCGGGCCCTGCGGGAGGAAGAGGGCTCCGTGCTGGCTTTCCTGCCCGGCGCGCGCGAAATTTCCCGGGTCGCGGAACGGCTGGAAGATCTGCCGGCTGGTTGCGTGGTTGCGCCGCTGTTCGGGGCCTTGTCGCCTGCCGAGCAGGACGCAGCCGTCTCCCCTGCCCCTGCGGGCACGCGCAAGATCGTGCTGGCGACCGATATTGCCGAAAGTGCGCTGACCATCGACGGCGTGACCATCGTGATCGATAGCGGCCTCGCTCGGGTTGCCGAAGACGCTGCAGGCGGCCTTGGCCAGCGCCTAAGCACGGTAAAGGCGTCGCGCGCATCCGTCGACCAGAGGCGGGGCAGGGCGGGGCGCACGGCGCCGGGCGTCTGCTATCGGCTTTGGGACGAAGCGGCGACGCGCGGGCTGGTGGCGGCGCCGCAGCCGGAAATTCTCAGCAGCGACCTGTCAGGCCTGGTGCTGGCGCTGGCCGAATGGGGCGAACGGGATGCGCACAATCTCACATGGCTGGATGTGCCACCCGCCGGGAAGCTGAAGGCGGCAACGGATATGTTGGAGCAGCTGGGGGCGCTGGACGAGAGCGGCGGGCTGACCGCGCTGGGGGCCGAGATGGCGCGGCTGCCTCTGTCACCGCGCCTCGCGGCACTCGTGGCCGGAGCCGGGTCACCGGGAGAACGCGCGCTGGCGGCCGAGATTGCGGCGTTGGCCGGGGAGCGGGGCATTGGCGGCCATTCTGCCGACATACGTGAACGCTCGGCGCGCTTCCGGTCGGACCGGTCTCCGCGCGCGCGGATCCTGCAGCAACAGGCCAGAACCTGGGGCAAGGGGGCCGCGCCACAGGGAGATGTTGCGCGGCTGCTGTCCACGGCCTGGCCAGACCAGATTGCGCGGGCCCGGCCCGGCAGTGCAGGTGTCTACCTGATGGCCTCTGGCCGCGCAGCCAGCCTGCCGGAGACGGACAGTCTTGCCAAATCCGAATGGCTGGTCGTCGCGGACCTGGGCGGGGCCAGCGGGCAGGCGCGGATCACGCTGGCCGCGCCGCTCAGCGAAGCGGATGCACAGGCCTGGGGCGGCGTAAAAACGGAAGAGCGCGCTGATTTCGATCCGAAGACGGCACGGTTTACGGCCCGCCGTGTCAGGGCCATGGGCGCGATTGTCCTGTCGGAAGCGCCCCTGCCCAAGCCTGCCCCGAAAGTGGCGGCAAAGGCGATGCTGGAGGCCGTGATGGCGGAGGGCTTTGACGCCATTGGCGCAGGCCATGTCGTGGACGAGACGCTCGGGCGTGTCGCTGTGCTCGAGCGCGCCGGGCTGGTGGAACCGACAGGCATCACGAAAGCCGGGCTGCGCGACAGCGCGGCAGGCTGGCTGATGCCGTTGCTCAATCGCCAGGGCGCGCGCGTGCCAAGCGACGGCAATGTGCGCGAGGCGCTGGTCGATTCATTCGACTGGCAATTGCAGGATGCGCTACGCCTTCATGCGCCGCGGTCGCTGGCGCTGCCATCCGGACAGACCGCCTCGGTCGACTATGTCGATCCGCGGGCCCCGCTTGTCTCGGCACGGGCGCAGGCCTTTTACGGGCTCAGCACCCATCCAGCGATTGCCTCGGGCCGGGTGCCGGTGACCGTGGAACTCCTGTCGCCTGGCATGAAGCCGGCCGCCACGACGCAGGACCTGCCGCGCTTCTGGGACAATGGCTATCGCGACATGGCGAAGGATATGCGCGGGCGCTACCCCAAGCATGACTGGCCGGAACAGCCTGCAACGGCGCGGGCCCATGAAGGCCGGACAAAGAAAAGACTCTAGGCGGGAACAAATCGGTCCATGAGGGATTGAACCGAGTTGCTGGAGGCTGTCATGAAAATCGCTCATTACCTTTTTGCGCCGCTATTGCTGGCCGCGTGCGTGTCGCGCCCGGTGCCGCCGACCGCGTCAGTTGCCGAAGACACCGTGGCTGTCGCGCCGGATTGTTCTGAAGAAAGCTTCGCCATTTATTTCGAAGAGGGCATGAGCGCTCTTTCGGGCGAGTCGGACGCTGTGGTCGATGCGGTGTCTGAGTCCTATGCGCGCTGCGATCTCTACAAGATGGAAATCAGGGGCCATGCCGATGCCAGCGGAGACGTGGTGACGAACCAGACCATTTCCGCTGCACGGGCAGAAGCCGTGCTAGAGGCCCTGAAGACGCGCGGCGTGGATGCCGAGCGCGTGCATCTTGTTGCGTATGGCGAACAGGATGCCGTCACGGCGAGCGGTGACGATGAGCCGCTCAACCGCAAGACCGAGGTCCGGCTTGTTCCGGAAAGCTGACCTAGTTGGGGCGGTCTGACCCCATGCCCCAGTCAATGCCCATCGTCTTCTTCATCCAGTCGGAGAAGGTCGCGGGCTTTTCGAGCGATTTGGGGTCAAGCGTGCCGTAAGAGACAAGCGGACCGTCCTTGCCTTCGAGGCGGACCCCTTTCAGGCGCTGCTCGCTGGTCGTCCAGCTCGAATATCCGACACCGGGATCGACCAGCAGCATGACCTGCTCGCCGCCGGAACCGTCAAGGTCGCGGCCGAAGACCAGTCCGTAAACGTTTTCGCGGCCCCACAGGCCGCGGCTGGCGGCCTGGCGGGAGCCGTCCAGCAGGACTTCATCCCAGAGCAGGTTGCGGCGCCATTGCAGCACGTGCATGCGGTCGCCCGATACGATCTTGATATCGACATGATGTAGCGAAAGGCGGACGATTTCTGCGTGCATGGTCTGGCTCCAGATTATCGAAAATCGATATATGAAAGGATCTGCCCGGTCAAGACCGATTGCGGGTCAGAACGGACAGGGGCTCTCTAACCGGAGGCGTTCATTGCTGGTGGGATGGATCAGTTCGAGCACTGTGGCATGCAGGTGCAGGCGAGAGGCCGCCCCCAGGGCGTCGCCATGCGCATAGATATCATCGCCCAGGATGGGGTGGCCGATGGCAGCCAGATGCAGGCGCAGCTGGTGGGTGCGACCGGTCAGCGGGGTTAGCGCGAGCCGGGCGCCATGATCGTGCTTGCCAATGATCTCGTATTGCGTCTGGCTTGGCTTGCCCGCGTCAGGGTCGACTTTCTGGCGCGGGCGGTTGGGCCAGTCCTGGCCGAGCGGCAGGTCGATCAGACCGGACACAGGTGCGGGCTCGCCCCAGACGCGCGCGATATAGGACTTGGCGATCACGCCTTTCTCGAACTGGATCGCAAGGCGCCGCTGCGCCTCTTTCGATCGTGCGAAGACCAGCAGGCCGCTGGTCGACATGTCGAGCCGGTGGACTGTCAGCGCGTCCGGATAGCCGGCTTGTACGCGAGATATCGCGCAGTCCGCCTTTTCCGGTCCCCTTCCGGGTACGGAGAGCAGTTCGGCCGGCTTGTCGATGACGATCAGGTCGGGATCGGTATGGATATAGCAGACCTTGCCTTGCGGCGGCTCATAAGCGCTCACGCGCCCAGCCCGGGCAGGCTGAGCCGGAAGACAGTACCGTCGGGGCCCGCACCTGCGAGCACCAGGTCGCCGCCCATGCCTTGAGCCAGTTCGCGGGCGATCACGAGACCCAGGCCGGTGCCGCTGCTGCGCGAACTTCCGGCAAAGGGCTTGAACAGGTTCTCTCGGAGATCGGA
>Ga0209344_10003520_pt1 | contig 15377 bp, 24 predicted proteins | sample Cruoilmetagenom6_FD_187293 | JGI IMG/M metagenome (GOLD analysis project Ga0209344, IMG submission 187293) | Oil polluted marine microbial communities from Coal Oil Point, Santa Barbara, California, USA - Santa Barbara Oil Seep Sample 6 (SPAdes)... | ecosystem: Environmental > Aquatic > Marine...
TTTCCTACACGTTACAGGGTAATAATTACCGCCCCTATTATTGACTTACCTTTTCTTGGTCTGTAAACTTGTGGTTCCTTAATTGAACTGGTGATTGATATGGATTATAACGACGCTTTACAGGGTATTATCAAAGGTGACTACACTTTTCACGCCCGTTTTGACGGTGTTGATTATTACAAGCCAGCAAACGGCGGCTATTTTATTGTAATAAACCACGCCGTACAGAGGGCTTGCGATACCGTCTTTCGCTTTCCAGACTCTTTTTACGAAGGGTCGGAATGTCTCTACCATTGGAATAATGACGCTGGAAGATTCGATAACCTTAACAATGTCTCAATAAATGAGGAAATTCTAAATGAACCAAATGACTTTTTCTGAACGCCTTTGGCTTTTAATACATGGTAATGATTGCATAGACTCATTTTATACCTCCAAGGGTGAAAAACTTTGTTCTTTTAATAACAGGGCGTAGCTAATGAAAAAGAAAAGAAACAAAATCCGACCAAACCAGAAAGTAAAAAGAAAATCAGCGGGTAAAAACAAGAAATGCTATTATGCCTTAATAAATGGAAGGCTTTTACCCTTCCTATAGCAACGAACCGCGTTTACACCCGCACCCACTAACGCCCGACAATCCTATAAATTGTTCGGGCGTTTCTACTTCTGCCACTTCTACAGCGTTTTCCGGTTCTATCAGCGCGTGGGCCGATTTGGTAGCGGTAATAATACTTACAGCAAACGAACCCAATATTAACCACTCGGGCGGCTTCTTATTTATCGCGTAAAGAATCCCTAATGAACTTAGGCCCAAATTCATTAAAGCGACCGGATTAATTTTCATGCTTTACCTTTGAGTTTTCTGCTACTAATTCCGCCTCAATGTTAGAAAGGTGAATTATTAATTCGTCGCGGTGCTTTTTGTCTCGCTCGGTTAATAAGTCTTTTTCAATTCTGCCGTAACTAAAAATTTCCCGCTTAGTCGCGGAAATTTGAGATTTCAGACTACGGATAGAGTCCTTAACTTGTCCTTGATAAATTTGCTGGCTTAACCGGTCAATGTCGTGTTCGTCGGCATAGGTGAACTTACCATAGCCAAAATTAAGGCCGCCGATAATAAGCATAAACACCATTAATAAACCGGCGTGGGGGAAGGTATTGAAAATTGTCATTATTAGCTCGACCGACTTGGACATTTTTTAAGCCGCCTTTTTTAAGTTTAAATAAGCACGTTCGCCGAAAAGATAAAAGCCGAACATACTAACAAATTGCGCCAGCTCCGCTAATGTGGCGGGGTGTGCGTGTATAGCCACCCCGGTAATATAAGCGCTTGTCAAGGTGGCACCAAAAAACGGGCGCTGTAATGTCTTTATCGCATCAACCCACCACGGCATGTCCTTATTCTTGTGGTTGTCCAGTTCCCCGAGCGCGGTCATGCGTTTAATGTCCATTTCCATTAATTGTAATTGCTCGGAAAAATTCGCGGGTTCTTTTTGCTTTCCCCCTGCGAAATAATTAACGGCGGCTCTTATACCATCCAAACCGGCGGGAATTACCGCTGGTAAAACTGTGGTGATTATTGTAGAAACTAAATCACCCATCAAGCTACCCCGCCCACGTCGCGGGTTATTTGGGCGACATAATTAGAAGTTTCTAGGGGTAAATACTCGCGCCATCGGTCGCCGTATCTATCAACTGTTTTCCTAACATAGCCAGCGCCCCAATTATAAGCGGCGAGGGCTTGCGCCCAATCCCCTAAATAACGGTAGAGACCGGCCAGGTACTTGGCCGACCACGGTATCGCCTCGTATGGGTCGGTAGAATCGCGCAATACAGGCGCGCCAAAACCGGGATCGGCGGCGGTGGCTGGCATCACTTGTGCGATTCCTACGGCCCCAACGGGGCTTTTTACAACGCCGCTTATAACTTCGGGACGGTACGCGCTTTCTTGGTACAGAAGCCGCACCAGAAGCCCCTCAGGGATACCATTTGCCCGTTCCGCCGTGGCAATAACGCTCAGAAACGGCTTGGCGTTTGTTGGTGGCTTCCATTCAGGGGGCGAGTAGACTGTCGCTGTTGATTTATTGGTCAAATCCGTCATAAGTATGTTCCCGGCGGTGGGGGTAAAGACTTTTTTGCCGGGGTTCCTCCTGTGGTAGCGGTTAATTTGTAGTCGGTGTTCCAGTCAATATCCGTCAGGGTAGCAAACGGGTTTAACGCTGTCACGTCCTCTCGGGGGCTTATGGTCTTATCTGGCATAGGCTCGGCGCTAAGGGTAGAAGCGGCGACGTTGAAGGTATCAGAATCACCACCGATAAGCGTTGTCGGGTACAGGTCGTACGTGTACGCCTGAGCGCTCGGTTTCAGCCCTCTATAAACATAATAACCCATTGCCGCTAAACACAAACCCACAAATAAATTTTTCACAATTCGCACTCCTATGATGGGCTAACCGGAAAGCCTATCCATACCGCCCCATCGCTTACTTGGGCCGTTATGACGGCGGTTCCAGATGCTCCGGCGGTGGGCATTTCTTTGGAACCCCAAACACCCGAACTACCGCCCGCAGTACCAAAACTCCCCTCGTCTTCGATATTCCAACCCGTACCGCTTACGGAAAATGGGTCACCGTCGCCACCGTCAAAAGATAGCATATATAGAACAAGACTGTTATCGACCGTGGTGGTCACGTTTGTTACATTAAATATATTGCTGGTAGCGGCGGAATGGGTAAAGGTCGGTATAGGGGAACTCGCCCCCGATACTCTAACCATCCACGAAACCGACTCCGAAGCGCTGTATCCCGTCCACGTAATAAGGGTAGCCCCCTCGGTTCCGTCGGCTATCTTGAAATAAACCACGACATGACAGCCTATTGAAAGACCACCAAAAGCGTCTAGTTTAGTCCAGCCCGCCGGGGTATTAAAAGGGTCTAGGTCTGTGTGTGCCAAGTCATTGGCAAGCATCATCACCAGCAACTCGCCCGCTACAATCCCGGTAGGAGCCTGAACTAAGGCTTGGGTGTTGGTGGTTAGTTGAGTTTTCTGAAAACCCTCAATAACAGGCACAGCACCGCCCGCGCTTTCTAAATATGGATTAACTAGCATCCCCATTAGGTTTTATTCCCCAATAGAGTGACTTTCAAACCCGCCCCGGCTATGGTGCTGCCGATCTGGTCAATGTCAATCGTAATTTCGGCATCGTCGGCAAGGTCGGCATCTGATATTACCGCCGGGGTCGCCGCTGTGGTGCTGGTTTTTTCGGTCGCGTCAATGGTCAATTTCGTGGATAAAATACTAACCCCGCTTTCGTTAATATCAACGGTAACGGTCGCGCCTGTTGGGGCGGTTGTTACGCTGGCCCGAACACCTGTTAGTGTGAAGGCGTAAGGCATCCGAAAAGTTAATTTCGCGGTTCCTGTGGTTAGGTCGCTGCCCTCGTCTGAAATTGCGAGAATGATATTCTCGTCGGGATTGTCGGCGCTAATGCTAAGACTTAAAACACCACCAGTATCTATCTCGGTTATCGTTATACCGGCACCCTGGACGATTTTGTCCTCTAGGTATTTCGCCAGACTGTCTAGAGCATTAACCTTCACCAATTCGTCACCGCCGCCACCACCGGCAGCGGAAATTTCCAGCGTTTGAGAGCCATCGGCAGCGGTAACAACGGTTAAAGTAATCCCGCTACCCTCTGTTAATTTCTCGGATAAATAGCCAGCATTATTATCCAGCGCTCCAACATTAACTACCTGCAAAAGTCTTGCTATTACGTTGTCACTCATTTTTGTTGGTCTCGTTTATGGTGCGTTATCTAAAACAAAAAAATCAATGCTTGATTGCGCGGTAGCATTTGCGCTCATATTAATAGTGAATGAACCCGTCCCCGGCACAACCGAGCCGATAACGGCGGTCGCATCATTCGTGCTAAGGATAGCGAGTACATGACTGGCGGCGCTCACCTTTGAATTTGTGACCACTAGAGAAGCGGTGGCGGCGGCGATATTAACGCGCCCGGCGTGGTTATCAATCGTGACAGCGCCCACGGTGGCGGTATTGGTTCCGTCTACGTCTATACCATCTTGGCAAAGCACCCGCTGCGATGACTGCGTGGTATTGGCGGCGGTGTTGGTTCCCGCGCCTAGTTGCACGCTATCCACGGCGCTAACAGCCGAACCATTACCCAAAGCGACGCTGCCTTGGGCAATCGCGTCGGCGTTCCTGCCCAGAGCAACGGTATCGGCGGCTCTACAAAGTGCTCCTTGCCCGATGGCAACGCTTCTTGATTGAGAACCTAGGGCTGCTCTAGCACCCGTCCCTATAAATACATTATCATCGCCAGAGGCGAGGGCATTAGCTAGCGCATCATCTTTTCCAATAACGACATTACCGCTACCGCTGGTAACTCGGCCCCCGGCCCCTTCGCCGATAACAATATTAAAATCACCACTTACAGCAACACCGCCAAAGGACAAGCCTTTTAATGCGTTCACCCCAAGCGCGATATTATTGCTACCCGTAGTGGCGGGAACATCTAGCCCGCTCATAGCACCGTGGCCTATGGCGATGTTTTGAGTCGTACCTGACGCGTTGGAAAGCGCGTCACTACCTATGCCAATTTCTAGCGTACTGGTGAGGGCATCATAACCAGCATCCTTACCAATAAAAATACCTTCGCTCATCGAATCAGCATAACGACCGGCGCGGTCACCCATCAAAACGGACTCGGTAATACCCGTCGCGTTTTCACCGCTTTGTGTTCCGATAACAATCGACTTTTCAGAAAACGCGGCGTTATTTTCAAACGCGCTACGGCCTATAGCGATCATATCCCCGGACTGAGCAATACCATCGCCTAAAAGCGCGTCAGTGCCAATGCCTATATTATTCCACCCGTCAACGTGGTTTTTTAGCGCCCGCAATCCAATAGCGATATTCTCGGACTCGGTTTGTGAGTCAAAAGAATTAAGCGATTCAATACCTATCGCTACGTTGTTACTTCCCGTGGGGGAATTTGTTGGCTGTACCCCGGTTCCGTTGGCGTTACCTAAACCGTCTATGGTATAGAGCCCTTCTATCGGATTGTGGAGCGGCATTTTAGTCGGCCTCTGTAGCGTAGATAATTTGACCCTTAACGGTGCCGACTCTAGCGCGCACATAAATATCGTTATTAGGCACGACAAAAGGCTCGTAAGAACCATTAGGCACCAACACAATATTTCTATCTAGCGTGGGCAAGTCACCGAAACCGAACAAAAGATTTCCGGCGGTGTCGATATTTTGGAGCAAAAGATAAATCCGGTTTTCCATTGGACGCAACGTCAAAACTTCCGTCGTGGCCTCAAACGATTCAGTTATAAAATAACCTTGTCGCCGTACCGCCTTAAACAATTCGGGGTTATTCCCTGAATTAGTTTTACCTAACTCCCGCGTAGTGTTCGCGCCCTGAGAAGGCGGCGGAACATTGCCTTTATAAAGCAAATCAGGCGGAACGGTACTCAGCGGCGTAGCCGTTCTGCCCTCATTTATGCGCCCCCTTCTAGCTCGGTTTGACATGATTACGCCCCGTAGAAAATTTTGGTTCCGATTAAGCTACAACGTAAATTATACTCCGCCGCCGCATCATAATTAGTCACCGACAAACTCAGGTTTGAATTTGCCGCTAATAATTTCGGGTTCGGGAGAATAAACGGGCGTTCGCCTGTCCCAAAAATAGAGGGAATAGGGACTTGGCTTTCCAGCAAATTGCGCCCGCTCCCGGTGTCGCTTATCTGGACGGTTACCAGCGGTATAACGCGGGAAGAGCTTGTTTGCGCTGCTCCGGCTATATCAGCGAAGAACGTCAACTCTTCCAATAAAAAATCAGAATCCGCTTGTATGTTAATAGAACCCGTGGCGGTTGCGCCCGATGCCAACGCTAAAAAATTTTCCTGATAAACGAAAAAATCTCTAGCAATTACTTGCCTTCCTTGTCTTGATGCGTTTTGCATTTTAAATTACCTCGAAATAAATCATTCTAAAAAAAAAAAAAACCCCGCCCCCAAACTGGCGGACGGGGAGAACGGAAAAATGCGTTTTTTACTGCGAAGAACGGTACATTAAGCCGTCCATTACAATACCAATTCGAGCGTTTTCACCCGATGGCAAAGGCACAACGGTAGGCCAATTAAGCGTCACGTTAAAATTTTGGTTAGAAATTAACGTGATATTTGGATCAACAAAATAAGGCCGACCAGACATCGACGCATAGGCGTGCTCGACCAGTAGGTTATTTGTTCCAACCGTACCCGCTTCGGAAGCAGCGGCGGCTGCCGCGTCAACTTCTAGGCGAGTTTTAGGTGGGAATCGACCTATGGGCGCTTCAGTTAAAAACGACTTAGACAGAACAAACAAGTCCAGGTACCCGGATTTTTGAACTGTATAAACGTCGTTAATAAACTCACTGGCGGTCAACGCCACATCTTCGCTTTCGGTCGAAGGCAAAACACCGGGGAAAAGCATAACTTCGATGCTTGTTACCAGAAAGTTTTTGCCGGATGGTAATTGGCCCGCATTGTCTAGGTTAGTATCCGCGCGGGTTTTTCCGTTTTGCCCTACAGGGTTTTGGAAAAACGTCAGGCTGGTTTGACCAGCAGCGGCGTATGTCGTGAAATCATAAAGACTCTGGCGAGTTACTTCAATTTCGTTCGGTTTCGAAACGCTGTAGCGTTTCAGGTCTTCTACAGTGGGTAGATTTTTCATCACATTTTTTCCTCAGTTTAGTGATAAGTAAAAAAAATAGCAGCGCAGTAATTAAAATAGCTAACGCTACTTAGTATTGATGCGTTGATTCACCCTCAATAGGCGCGTTACTAACTTGCGCCGCTGGTGGATAGTAACCCATCCCGGCGCTAGGGTAAAACCCCATTGAAGAATTAACGGGCTTCGTGCCAGCGGGAAGCGCTGGCGACATATAGCCCATGCCGTCCATTCTTACGGAAGGCATAGATTCCGCCATCAATTCCCGAGCGGCGGCGTGGAATACCACGGTTAGCGCGCCAAACGCTAATTCGTCGGCGGTTTTCTTACTGACAACCGCACCAGCGGCATATTTGAGACCAACGGCCCCGAGCGCTTTAGCGACGTGGCGCATTTTGCCGGAACGCGCGGCGGCGGGAATTGGGAGATATGCCCAAATCGCATCAAGGGCCAGCGCGCCACCCGCAGCGGTAGCCGCCGGGACAGCCAGATTTTTAACGATACCTTTCATACCACCACGACGAATAGGATTCATTTTACGGCGGCGAATGGGGGCGCGACCTACAGTGTAACCGACTGCTTTACGTCGGGCGCGTTTTGGTGCGTGGGTCGGGGCGCGTCGTTTCGCTACTGCCCGTCGTGCGGGGGCTTTTGCTCGGCGCTTGTTTGCCGCGACAAGTTTTGCCGTGGCCCGTTTTTGTGCTGGTGTTCGTTTTTTCTTAGCCATCGGCTTTTTTCCTCTTTTAGCTTTCGCTTTCGCTTTGGTTTTTGCTACCTTCCGGCGTTTCGACGGGGGCGGCGTGGGGTTAATTAATAGTAATTTTTCCATGGTGTCAAGGTCTCATTATCTGTCGGTAATTCCGTCTTCGGTAAAATCATAATTCCCACCGACTAAAAATATCTGCTTCCCGTCAAAACTTGAACAAAGCGTGGGACAACTTTTGCCCGTAAATTCGTGCTTGTAATACTCTTTTTTCCCGGCACGGACTGTATTATATAAAACCCCGTCGCACTTACCAATAACTAAACCGACATTGGGCCATTCAATAGAATGTTCGTCTATAAATTTCGGTTCCTCTTCCCTGAAACGGCGGTATAGCGAAACCGCACGGCGGATTTTGGTCGCCTTATCGTTAATAGGGTTTCTCCGTCTGACCGGCTTTTTCCTGACGGTCGCTTTTTTAGTCGGCTTTTTTCTATTTGTTGTCATTAGTTGAGTTTCGCTTTTACTGAGGGCCACACCAGATAAATAATTAAACCGAGACCGCCCAACAAAATTAAACTGCTAACAGGGGCGGCCTTAATATCAATAAGAGAATTACCGCCGCCTATTACATTTTCTAGCGGGGCAGTGTCCTTTCCACTACTTTGCGCGGCTTCTATCGCGTTTATTTTTTGCGTCATAATATAGGCATCGGATAGCCACGCGGTCATAGCGGCGACCGCGCCAACTATAACGGCTATCGGTATTAGGGGAAGCGCCCCCATGCCGTTTAAGGTGCTTTCGCTTGACCCGATAAAGTCTATTTTTCGAGCAACACTGGCAACCATATTATAAATCCAACTTCCCCGGCCCATTAAGCTATTATAATCATCTGCTATATTTGGGTTTGCTTCGGCAACTGCTTTTTTGCTGGATAAATTTTCATAAGATGAAACAAATTGTTTCGCCTTCGCTTTGAAATTGTCTACCGCGTTCTGCCATTCTTGCGACCACGATTCTACCGTATCCCCAACGCCCTCTAAAGCGTCCTTAAAAAAGTCTATGGCAGAATCTAGAAAACTCACGCGAATTTCCCGGTTAATAGCATAAAGGTTAGAAGACCAGCAACCCCAAGCGCCGCCCATTGAGTCCCACTTAAACGGCTGATAATACTGTCGGCTTTATATTCTTCTGCCAATAGCCTTTTTTCTTCAGCTCGGGCCTCTTCCATTCTTGCAAGGTCTTGCTGTCTTTGGTATTGAATAAACGCCGTCTCATTAATAAGGCGCTGTTCTTCAATCTGGTTTTTTGCTTGCTGTAGTTGAAAAGCCGCCGTATTTTCTGCGATTTTTAAATCGCGTTTCGCCTCTTCCCGGCTCATATAAATACCGGGGGCTAAATCGGTTAGCTTTTCAATGCTGTTACTTATCGTGTCCCATATATCACCCATAGCACCCATACCGGTGTGCGCTAGGTCGGCGGATATTAAAGCATGTAATTTAGGTGCCGCGTTTTCAATGCTATTTAAAAACCGCTCGGCGGCTTGTGCTGTTTCGCTATAATTACTTTCCATTTTTCTTTTCCCCGTGTTTATAAAGTAAAAACGCGCTTAACCCACCAAGCGCATATAATAAGTAATTTGGTTTAGTTTTTGGGGCTGGCGCTGGTGCTGTGGTCGGCTGCGCCATATCAAACCCAATCGGGGGCGGTATCGCGCCGCTGTAAACTTGTGGCTCCGAATACTGCCCGCCAGCGGGCGCGCTGTCAATACCCAAACCGGAAGCCAGCAATAAAGCAATATCAGAAGCGGTCAAACCACCGCCACCAGTGCCGCCGCCTTCGGCCTGTTGGGGATTAGAGACCGCTTGTTCTGTCGCTGCGTCTTGATTCGCGCCGGGGCTATCAACTTGCGTTTGTATAGCAGGAGAGACTTGGCTCGTCGTGTCCTGTTGAAAAACGGGGCTAACTGTAGTAGTTATATCAGGTAGTGGTGTGGGTGCGACGTTGGGGGTAATTTGGGGCGCGGGCGCTGCGGGATAGCCACAAACAACGCTATCAGGCGCGCCGAAAACGCCGCGAATAGTCCTTAAAACGACCTGTCCCGGTGGGCAGCGTTGCAAGTATGTGCCCGTGGATGGTGTCGCGCCGCCTCTGGTTCCAGTGCTGGAAGTAGACACACCACCGGGGGCGGTACCACCCGCGCTAAATCCCCCTAATATCATTTTTTACTCTTGTCGTTTGTGACCACGTAGGCCAGAAGACCGAGCGCGCCCACGCCCAACATTAATGGTAAATACTGAGCATAATTAGCGCCCCCGCTCTCGCGGTAATAGCGCTCGTCGGTCATTCCCTGTGAGTCAAAAAATTGTCCAGGCTCCGGGCTATCGAAAAAACCGGGGCTTAAATCCAGCGCTTCATTATAGGGGGTAGCGCCCGAACCCGTACCAGCACCAGCGCTGCCGCCCTCGGCTTGCTGTCGGCTCATAACTTTTTGGGTGGTAGAGCCGCTTTGCGACCCGCCGCCTTGTGAGACCTGTATGACGGGCGAGACTTGTGGAGTAAAGCTTTGCTGAAAATTTGGGCTAATAGCTGTTGCGGTCGCGGTTTCTCCCGCCGGATTAGCCCCGCCGCTGCCGCCACCACCTGTTGGAATTAACGACGCGCCGCCCGTAAGGTAAGCCGCTGTCGCGTCCGTGGCTAAATCCGTTAAGCTATTTAATCTCATTAAGCAAACCTCTTTTCTGCAACATTTGGGGGAGACCACCCAAAAGCAACCGGCTCGGTTGTTTCTAGCGCTACCCACTCATCAAAAATTTTACATTGCAATAATACGTGACTGATTGACTTTGGCCTGAAACCGACCGCGTAAAAGCGCGTTTCATGTCCTAAACTTTCTAGCATAGTCGCTAGCAATAGGGCTTTATCGTCGCAATCCCCGGCCCCATATTCCAAAGTTTTAACGGGGCTTTGCACGGTCTCGACACCGTTAATATCCCTCACGTATCTAATATGATCCTGAACGTAAGAGAACAAAACCCGAACCTCGCCCGCAAAATCTTTTTGGGGCAAAGCTCGGGTTAGTCCAAGCGCGGTTTCCCTGATAAAAGGATTCACTTTGTATTCATTTACAAAGTCCCGCATTTTATTTAGGGTTACTTCTACCCCGCTAATCCCATTAGGAATCCCTGAAAGGGTCTGTGTTGTCGGGGTTTTCCGGCTCCCGTGTAAGGGTGCCTTCGTTTGGAATGTCGGTGGTCTCTTCCCCATCCCCCCTAAGTACATTACTTTCCGCCTCCGGTATTTCTATGCTGTGTTCCCCCGGCTCTTCAATCTCGGGATTTAGCGCATTTAATATCGTAAATCTAAACTTGTCAAGCCATGGTTTAAGGGGCGCACCGTTCGGGATATACCCACAAACCTTGGCGAACATCTCCTCGTCTAAAACGTATTGACTAATAAGTGACGGTTCCACGTTTGAGATTAACCATAAACCGGCTCGTTCATAATCGCCGTTTTCTCGGGCGGCTTGAACTATCTGGTCTAGGTATGGTTTTAATTGCATTAGGCGCATCATATCAATGTCTTCCTGAGATTGTGGGTTCTGAACTGGCGCGGATACTGGTGCCGATTGTGCGGACAGTCTCGCCGCTTGATTGTGATCTGGTGCTGGTGCTGGTGCTGGTGCTGGTGCTGGCGCTGGTGGCGAGTTTTGGTGGGCGGTCGCCATATCAACCAAAGGCTGCCCGAAAGTTTTTAACGCGGTTTGTAATACGCTGTCATCACCACCGCCACCGCTGCCAATTTCCCGGCCCATCTCCATACCTTTTAGAAGGGTCTCTATGGAATCGCTTTTTGGCGATTCTAACGCCTTCATTTGAACCATCAAACCCAGTAGGTCTGTCATGGTGGTTTCTTGTTTCGGCTCGTTTATTTCCATCATTCGCAGCATCATTTCCATTTGCATTTTCTGATTTTCGGCCTGAGCATCGGAGGAGCGCTGGTTTAATTGAATCATCAAATTCCGCGTTTCCTCGGTCGCTCTGGCGCTGGACTCAGACATAGCCAATAAAACCGATTGAAAATTATTGTCTTGTTGCGCTACCGGCTCTGGCGCCTTTTCAGGTTCCTCAATATCAAGGGATTGACTGAGCGCAAAAGTACCGTCGGATTTTCTTCCCTGAATAACAAATTCACCGCCACCATATTTATCGCGTAATATGGTTTGCAAGGCCGGAAGCGAGTCGTATTCGTCTACCTCAAATAAAAAAGCGGTTCGCCTTCCCCCTTTAATTTTTCTTGATACCGTTAGCGATATATCGTCGCTTAAATAAGCCTCGCTTATTTGGTCGGATAGTTTGACCGGCCCCGCCTCGTCTTCGCCAAAATTTTCTAAATCGTCTATATCAGGCATTGTATTTTTCCGTTATTTTGTTGTGTTGAGCCGGGACAATAGCACGGAAAGACCGCCGCTGTCACCACTATATGACCACAAAACACCGGCTAATGACCATAGAAGACCCGCTAATCCGCCGATGGGAAACCGGGCTTTTTGTTAGGCAAAAAAAAACGCGCCCCTTTCAGGACGCGATAAAAGCCGAAGGGCTTTTTGCTGGAGAATGCCTAGCTCTTGGCTTTAGCGCTCTTTTTAGGAGCAGCCAACGCTTTCGGTAGAGACTTAGACAGGCGCGTCATTACGTCGTCTTCCTGTGGTTCAATCAACGGGACGCATTCATAGACATATCCCGTAATAGCATCGGCATCCGTTCGGATAGAAATATCATAGGCAAAATCCACGCTTTCGATTTCCCCCTGTAAAAGACCCGCCACCGAATCGGCGGCAATTTCAGGAAGGTAGCACGACGGGGCGCGGGTCGCTTCGCCGGTTTCCAAATTGGTCGCCTCAAATTGACCTTTAAGACAAACGCTGTCGCCGTAATCGTTGGTTTTGACTTCGTAACGATTGCATTTGCCGACAACTCGCAATAGTGGGATTGTTTGTCCATCTGCCACCACACCTTCGCTGTCGGCTAATTTAATAACGTGGCGCTTAACATCACCAACAACCGCCTTAACCGTAATTTTTTTTGCAATTTTCATATTGTAAAACTCCGTTCGTTTTTGGTTTAAATTTAGTCCCCTTTATTGGGAACAAAAATATAGTATCAACCGGGGGCGCTGGTTGCAAGCATTTTTTTACTTAAATTTACTCTTCTCGCTGTTATGGTCGGTTCCTTATGGATGCTGAAAGTAGGCGATAACGGGTTATAAGTAATTTCCTCACCGCTGGCTACCCTGTAAAGTTCTTCCGCGTTTAGCTTAACGCCTTTACTCGCTATCTTGTGGCCTTCCTTATCCTTATATTTCATAGCGTAAAGTTTCTTACCACAAAAAGAGCCGCCAATAAAATCCCCTTCGTTTTCCCATTGTCCCAACTCCGTTCCGTAGCCGTTTAAAATCCCCTTAAATGACTCGGCGGCGATAGAATCCGTATCACAATACATCGGGTTTTCACTTAGACATATCGCCCGCCATAAATAGGCGCGCACAAATCCGGTGATACTGGCGGCGGTGGCGACGTTATAAAACTTTTGTTCGTCTTCGTCTAAATCGGCGGAAACCAAAACGCTAGAACCAAAATCACCGGAATAATGCCAAGTGCAATCATTACCCCATTTATTTTCGCCGTCTATGGTTCCGTTTTTACCAACAGTGTTTGGTGGCACGGTTTGGTAATTTTTATAGTTTCTCGGGTCTGAGCCGTACTTGCCGTAGAGCGTATTTAAAAATAACTTCGCCAGAAGGTACGCGATAACATCGCCAACAGCTTTAGCTGCGGCTTTTTCCTCGTAAAATTTATCAACATAAGGCTTAAAACTTATTGTCTCCAAAAATAAATAGATTCTATTATAGGAATAAACTTTTAGCGTGTTGGTATCCAGCCCCGCCAGAACTTCCCAACCCGTTACCGTATAATTTCTGGTCTCGACATCGTCGGGAAAAAATAAGCCATTTTTAGAACGGAAGGGAAGCGCCCCCGAACTTTTCGCGTCAATATCCAAAAAACAGGAACTTTGCTTTTCCGGCGTTAGCCTTTCCCAATCATCAAAACTTATTTCTATATATTCCAGACTTATCGGGTGCTCACTAAGCATTGCATAGGGGTAGGCGCTGTTAATATCTATCATGCTAAAGTCTTTTTCTATATTCCCAAAAACAAAAGACTGACAACGCCCGCCATAATAAAAGGGTGAAAAAGCGTCATAAATAACGCCCCCTACGTCTTCTGGCGGTGGTCTTCCGCTAATCTGTTCCCATTGTTTCATAGCGGCCCCCGCCAGCGTTAAACGGTTTCCGAAACGATCCACGAAGGCGCTTACGTAATTAAAAAGGTCTATACAATCATCATAAAGATAATTCGCTATAGCCTTTTTATTCTCGGGCTTTTCCCGCTCGGACTTTTCAAAAATATTATAGTCAATTTTTGTTTTCTGATAAGCGCTTAAAGGTGTTGGAAGTATATTATAAGAATCTCTAAACTCGCATTTACCAATTTTAAATTTTGAAATTCTACCATTGATAATTGTTATATCGGTAAACGGGTCTATATATTCAATTATGAAAAGCCAATCAAATTTACCGCCGTTGTGGGCATATAAAATTATTTCTTTGTCATAAATAAATTGGATAAAATCTATTGTTTCCGAAAATTCCTCGTAAGTTTCACCGTCATAATAACCCCACAAAAAAGGGCGTATGTTAGTACGCCCCTCTTTGAATGGGTCGGTTTCAGAATCCGCGACCGCTATTTTTTTTCCCATCATTCAACACCACAAGCCATCTCGAATGATTCTATAAGCCCGTCAAGTTTTTTCTTTTCAATATCATTCGCCGGGAACTGTTCTACTATAGTCGGTTCCTTACACCCGCTAAAAACAATTTCCAAATTGTAAAAATCTTCCGACTCGTCTTTTATACCGTCGCCGGGGTTATCGCTTAAAGTGAGACTGGGAAGAGTCATTTTCTTTAATGAAATAAAATTAACTTTCAGCAAGTCAATATGTAAACCGTTTATATAATGATACATAGTATTTTTCCCGTTAAATGTTAAATGTTAAATGTTAAATGTTAAATTTTGTTCGACTAAATTAATCGACGTAGAAATCAGAAGCCTTACAGGTTACTTTTATTAGCCCATTTACATGCCGCGCATCGAATCCACAAATAGAAGTGGTCTCCGTTTCTGGAAACAAATAGCCCTCCTTAGCGCTAACCCAATGCTGGGTTTTACCGTCACACTCTTCCGTATGGTATTCTTCTAATTCCTTCATTCTCCTGACAGTGTTTGATATTAATTTGCTTTTCACGATATAAAAACCCTCTCTAATTATTGTTGGCTTTAATTAACTGATAAAGCAGTTTGTTAATGTCTTTTTTCTTATTGTCAATTTTATTATTTATTGTTTTTATTTTAGCACTTTTAATGGAACCCTTAACCTTTCTGGTTCTATTTACTTTTTTTATTTGCTTTTCCCATTTTTTAATTTGTGTTTTTCCCCGGTAGATTTTTTCGTCTATCTGTTCCTTTCTTTTTCTGTAGTCTATAAGCGCATCATTATAATTAATGAAGCCACCTATTTCATCAAACGAATAACCGATAAGACCACGGAGCCAGTTTTTGTGATGGCTGGAGTTTGGGTCGGCGGAATTGTAACCCTCTTCCTCGCTGTAAGCATTCATCAAGTCTATGACCGCCTTTTTTATAGCGTCTGGCTTGTGATATTGCGGCACACCTTTTGAGCCTGTTTGCCAAGCGCCCGTTTCAAATTCCCCCGCCATTATCGTGTAATATTTAAAATCGTTGTTGTCTATAACACTGTCAATAACGCGCTCAGGATTAAGCGCCAGTTCGGTAGCATCAAAACCAAAATAGATCGGAA
>Ga0209344_10003524_pt1 | contig 15367 bp, 17 predicted proteins | sample Cruoilmetagenom6_FD_187293 | JGI IMG/M metagenome (GOLD analysis project Ga0209344, IMG submission 187293) | Oil polluted marine microbial communities from Coal Oil Point, Santa Barbara, California, USA - Santa Barbara Oil Seep Sample 6 (SPAdes)... | ecosystem: Environmental > Aquatic > Marine...
TTCGCGATTAGCCAAGCTCATTGTCCTACCTCGGTTTTCTGCGGGATATCGCCACCGGCGCGAACAGCGATGCTTTTCAGATAGGCGACTAACCTGCTTGGGTCCGATTCAACGGGCATTTGAAGGCCCAAAGACCCATGATCCGACGGCTCATCAACGCCCTCCGGGGTTGAGCGGTGACACATAAAACAGTCAACTTTTACGGCCACATAATCATGGCAACTGCGGCAGAAGTGCTGATCGCTTTCATAGCTCACAATAGCGCCAGAGGCATCTTTTGCCGCATGACAATCAAAACAGCCCTTCAGGCTCGCCTCAATATCCCGCTCGCCCTCACGCATCGTCAGATCGCGATCGTGGCGCAGCAAATTCATGTGGTTCTTTCGCCAGAATTCATTGCCTTGGGCATGTGGTTGTCCGGTTGCCGCGGGAATGTCGGGCAAAAGCGATGCCCGATCCTGTGCCGCCGCCGGGAGCATGGCAGCAAGCGCAAAAACAACAAACAATGCAAGGCGGATCATAGCTACTCACCCAGACCCATTTTAATGAAACCACTTGGACAGACATCGGCGCAGATATGGCAACCAATACATTTGCTGTAATCGGTATCGACATAACGACCGGTCGTTCTGTCGGATTTTTTCACCCGATGTACCGCGTCCTGCGGGCAATAAATTACGCAGTTGTCACATTCAAAACACATACCACAGGACATGCAGCGATCAGCTTCCTCGCGGGCCTCTTCGGGCGAAGGCCCAAAAAGACGTTCGTCAAAATGACCCAGCACGTTCTGATCGCCGATTTCATTTTCTTTCCGGTTGAACCGATCTTCGTGAGGCCAATGCCCCAGAAACAAATCATCGGCTGGCACAATCTGGTTGAACGAACGGTCTTCGTAATTATGCACAGCAAAATCGGCACTGTCGGTGCCGGTGCGCTGCTGGTGATCGTAATCGCCCGGCTCGTGCCCGGTTTCGCGCAACTTATCAAGCAGATCGAAATGGTGCACATTGACTTTGGGCAGTTTTTCTTGCTCACGGCCGCTTAGATAATGGTCGATCGCATCCGCCGCTATCGAAGCCTGCCCAACTGCTGTCGTCAGCAAATGGGGTTTCACCACGTCGCCAGCGACAAATATACCTTCACGATCCGGCCAGCGGTAATGCTGGTCGGCGTTGATCAATCCACGACCGTTATCAAGTTCTTCCATTCCTTTCAGGTCGCCCACCTGCCCGATTGCAGCAACAATCAGATCGCATTCAATATCGCGCTCTGAACCTTCGATCACCTGCATCTGGCCAGATGACCAGTCTGCCTCGGCCACACGCAAAGCTTTGGCGCGGTCCGGGCCTTCCATGACAACCTCAATCGGAACCAGTGAGCCAACGATGTTCACACCTTCCGCGCGGACGTGTTTCACTTCGGTCTTGGTGGCCGGCATTTTTTCAACCGGGCGACGATAAACGACGGTCACATCAGCGCCCTGACGTTTGGCAACGGTGGCAACATCATGCGCGGTTTGCCCAAGCACAACATATTCAGGGCGGTCCTTTTCATGAGTTTTCGTGATGTGTCCAAGACGACGGGCAACTGCGGCGACATCCATTGCCGTATCGCCACCGCCAACAACCAGAACCCGCTGTGCGCCATGCTGCAGACGGCCATCGTTAAACGCCTCAAGAAATGAAATTCCGCTGATGCAGTTCGAGGCCTCGCCCGCCCCAGGAATGGGCAAAGGCGATCCACCTTGCGCGCCAATGCCGACAAAAACCGCATCATAGTCGCGTTCCAGATCTTCCAGTTCGACGTCCTGGCCAATTTTGGTGTTGGTGCGAACCTCGACACCCATATCCAATATGCGCTGGATTTCGCCATCAAGAACATCACGCGGCGTACGGTATCCGGGGATACCATAGCGCATCATTCCACCCAGCATGTCGTGGGCTTCAAAAATCGCGCAGGCATGGCCCTTGCGGCGCAGTTGGTAGGCCGCGCTCAGGCTGGCGATACCGCCCCCGATCAGAGCTACCTTTTTTCCTGTATCGGCCCCGGGCGACCGTAGCGCCAGTTTCTTGCCTAGCGCGTGGTCGCCAATAAAATGCTCGACCGCATTGATACCGACATGATCCTCGACCTCATTTCGATTGCAACCATCCTCGCAGGGGGCGGGACAGACCCGACCCATGATCGCCGGGAAAGGATTGGCATCGGTCGAGCGCATAAACGCATAATCTGCCCAATCGGTTGCATTGCCGTCTGCATCAACCGGCGGCGTTTCGACGCCGCGGACAATATTCAACCAGCCGCGAATATCTTCGCCCGACGGGCAGCTTCCCTGACAGGGTGGCGTGCGATTAACATAAACCGGGCACTGATGAGAAGTGTCCTGCACGAAAATCTTTTCTTCAAGATCCCAATCGTCGGGGGTTTCACCTTCGGTGAACCGCCTGAACGTGTGTTGTTCGTCATTCATTGCTACACCTCCTGCGCCGAGCGCGACGCGTCTTCATTGTTTTCTTCTTGTCCGGTCAGAATGATCGCGCTTGACACCAGTTGGTGCACCGACAGGACGGAATCCATTTCATAGCCGTATGCCGGCATGATCTTGGAAAACTGGGTTTTGCAAATCGCGCAGATCGCCGCCATATGGGTGACGCCGTGATCCTCGGTTACTTGCTGCAATGCACTCATGCGGGGGCTGGCACCTTTTTTGCGCAACTCCAGCAGATCGTCGGTCAGCAAGCCACCTCCACCGCCACAGCACAGGGTTGCCTCATGGGTCGTTTCGCGCTCCATGTCGAAGTAGTTATTGCAGACAGCCTTGATTACATTTCGCGGGATTTCAAACTGGCCGCCGGGTTCATCCCCCATGCGGCTGGCACGGGCGACATTGCAACTATCATGATAAGTCAGGCGGATGTGATCATTGCGTGACTTGTCCAGATTAAGCGTGCCCTTCTGAATTTCATCCCACGTGTATTCCAGAATGTGCTGGGGTATCGGATAATTTTGGTCAAGAAAATCAAACGGCCCGGCCAGTGTATTCAAAAAAGAATACCCAACCCGCCAGGCATGACCGCATTCGCCAAAGATGATCCGTTTGACCCCCAGATCCTCGGCGGCCTTGCGGATGCGCAGGCTGACCTCTCGCATATTTTCGTAAGAACCGATGAACAGACCAAAGTTCGCCGCCTCAGAGGCATAGGATGAAAGGGTCCAGCTTGCCCCCGCTTCGTGAAAAACCTTGGCATAGCCAATCAAGCCTTCAATATGCGGTTCGGCAAAGAAATCTGCCGACGGGGTGATAAGCAGAATATCAGCGCCCTTTTCATCCACCGGAATACGAACCGAAATGCCGGTATCGTCTTCGATGTCCTCTTCCAGATCTTCCAGCGTGGCGCGCAGGGCTTTTTCCTGCAGGCCAAGGTTGTTTCCGATATCCAAAACTTTGCCGATAATCTCGTTTGAATATTTTTGCCCCATGCCAACGGTATTCAGGATGTCGCGTGCGGCCATGGTAATCTCGGCGGTATCGATCCCATAGGGGCAAAACACTGAACAACGCCGACATTCCGAACATTGGTGGTAATAGGAATACCATTCGTCCAACACTTCAGTGGTCAGCTCACGCGCACCCACCAGCCAGGGGAAATACTTGCCTGCAAAGGTGAAATAGCGCCGATACACCGAGCGTAGCAAATCCTGACGTGCCACCGGCATATTCTTGGGATCACCGGTGCCTAAGAAATAGTGGCACTTGTCCGTGCAGGCCCCACATTTCACGCAAGTGTCCAGATAGACCTGAAAGGCGCGGTTCTTTTCGGCAAGTTCGGCCATCTTGGCCAGCGCCACCTCTTTCCAGTCAGCCACCAGTTCACCCGGAAACCCGAGTTTCTGCTGATGCTCTGGCGCTGCCGAAAATGGTTTCAAATCCGCCATCGCACCGCATTTCAGGCGCGGAATTTCAAGCGGGTCAGTCAGGGCCGGGATCTCGTTATTGCCGTCGGCCATTCCTCAGTTCTCCATCTTTGCCGCCCAGGGGGCGAGATGGCGCTTTTGGCGCGGGTTGTCGGCCTGATTGCGCGTGGGACTAAAGAACACACCGGGTGCGTGTAATAATTTTGAGATCGGGAACACCAGCATCAGGGCCGCCACCAAAGCAAGATGCACCAGCAGGATCGGATCACTTGGCAAATGCTCGATCCGCAGGCGCAACAGCCCAAGCATATATGCCTTGAGCGATATGATGTCGGGGCGGGCAACAAAGCGCATCATCAGACCGCTGCCAACAATGCCCACTAACAGCGCCAGCATCAGATGATCAGAGGGGCCAGAGATATAGCGGATGCGTTCAACCAGAAACCGTCGCGCCCAAAGGCCCAACAATCCCGCAAGCATCGCAAACCCGGCATATGTGCCATATGGCTGTGCCCAAACCACCCAGAACCAGACCGGTTCGGTGAAATAGCGCAAATGCCGGATCAGAACCAACCACATCCCCATGTGGAATGCCCAGCCAAACAGCCAAATCCACTTGTTGGATTTGAACAGGCTTTCAAAAAACAGAACCTCGCGAAGCATACGCCAGAAAACACCCCAGCCGGTGGTTGGCGCCGGGGTTGTGGGAATTTTTAAAGGGGCAGGAGTACGGGCATATCTGCGAATTTTTGCAGCCACTCCGACGACTAAAATCACCGAAGCTACATAAAACAAAATCGCGTAGATCACAGATTGCACACAGACTCCTTCCAGATATATTCCCGCGTACTTACAGGGTGTTAACCCCTAGATGCAGCCGGTCGGCTTGGGCAGTCCCGCGATTTTGCAGGCTTGTTTGGCCGGACCGTAAGGGAACAATTCATACATGTACTTGTTGTTACCCTTCTCAGGACCCATCGTTTTCTTGACCGACTTGATAAGCACGCGAACAGCCGGGGCGATCTGGTATTCCTCATAGTAATCGCGCAGAAAATTCACCACTTCCCAGTGCTCTTCATTCATATCAATGTCTTCGGTTTTGGCGATCACATCTGCCAGTTCCTTACTCCAGTCCCCGAGGTTGGTGATGTAACCCTCTTCGTCATGTTCGATTGTGCTGCCATTCACTTGATACGTCATCTGTTTCTTCCTTTTTCTGCCGCCCCTGCGGGGTCAGTCTTCAAAGCCACGCCTGCGTGCGGCTGTGTTCTGCAACCAGGTCGACAAACCCGTCATAGTCGACTCCGTTGATCTCTTTCAGGTAGCGCGCTTTATCCAACCCCCGCGCCTGTGCATCGGGGCTCAGGACATATAGCGATACTTGTTTTGTGCTGGCCTGCACCTCATCGGAAATTCGGGTTCCGGCAAGTGCGCCATATACGCCATCTTCGATCATCAGGACCGCATCGCCGTCGCTGCAATGGTTTAGACAACTGAGCAATGATCCCGTAGCAAAGGGAGATTTGTTTACTGTGTGCAAGGTCGACATCTTTTTTTCCTAAAAGCTAAGAACAACGTCCTGATCTGCCATTATACCGGCCATTTGCGACCGGCTCACGATGTGGATCGAGGGCTTTTCCGCCCAGTCGTCATCTTCGTCCTCGTACGTAATTTCCTGCAGGTCACTTTGCGTCAGCCCCCGCTCGTCCAGCGATTCCTGTTCGACATAAAGCTTGGTCACTTCGAAATCGCCAAGCGCGCGAAATGTGGGCGAAAAATTCTTTACCCCAATGGCGTCCGTTTTCTGATCTTTGGTCAACTGGAAAACACCGTCGTCCAGAAAGGCAAGGCTGACATCCTGCTCAAATGCCGCCCCGATCAAAACAACCTCAAGACTTTCAAGCGCGTAAATCGTTCCGTACGGCGCCTTGCGGTTCACATAGAGGAATTTTTTTGTTTCAGACATGTTCGTGCCTCAGTCCCCAAAGGTTACCAGACGGTCGGTCTGAATACCCATTTCAATCAACTGGCCCAGCCCGGATATCCGGAAACCCTCGGCTATGTTGCTGGCGTCCTTGCCCTGACGTTTGGCCTCGTTCTCATCCAGCAAGCCGCGACGCTGCGCCGCCGCGATACAGACGACCAGATCAATGTCGTATTCCTTGGCAAGTGCGGTCCAGTTTTTCTGGATGTGCCGCTCGTCCTGCGGCGGCACACTGAGGCGGCTCGAGACATTGACGCCATCGTGATAGAAGAACACGCGCGCCACCTCGTGGCCCTTTGCGATCGCCGATTTGACGAAATGATAGGCAGTATCCGCAGCTTGGTGCGTGTATGGCCCCTCGCTTATCACTATTCCAAATTTCAACGCTCTACCTAACCTCAGAAATGCAGATGTGCGGACGTATTCATTGACTTACGCGCACCCGTCCATGTGTCGAGATGGTGTTTGGTGAACGCCAGTTCGGTCATTTCAAAAAACCGTTTCCAACCGATGCGGTCGATCCATTCACCCATCCGTTCCCAGTGCTTGGCGTCGGCCTTGTAAGCCTCGACAATGCGTCCCACGATTTCCTTGACCTCAGGCCAATGGGGCGCGTTGTTGGGCAAATTGGCCACGGCCAGCTTGTGGAAGGTCGGCTTGGAGCGTGCGTTGGAATGTTTGCCGCCAACCCAGATTGCAATCTTGGTGCTGTCATCACTATTGATCTGCATCGGCGGACAGGGTGGATAGCAGGCCCCGCAGCAGATGCATTTCTTTTCATCAACTTCCAGGCTCGGCTTACCGTTGACCATTGCAGGGCGGATGGCTGCGACCGGGCAGCGCGCAACGACCGCGGGCCGTTCGCAGACATTGGCCACCAGATCATGATTGATTTTGGGTGGTTTGGTATATTGGACATTGATCGCAATATCACCCTGCCCGCCACAATTGATCTGACAGCAGGATGTTGTAATTCGCAGGCGGTTGGGCATTTTTTCCTGCACGAATTCCTGATGCAGCATGTCCATAAGACCCTTGACCACGCCAGATGCATCGGTGCCGGGAATGTCGCAGTGCAGCCAGCCCTGAGTGTGCGACACCATTGAAATCGAGGCTCCGGTCCCACCAACAGGGAAACCTGCCCCTTCCAGTGCAGCAACCAGCGGCGCGACCTTGGCTTCGTCTGCCACCATGAATTCGATGTTCGCGCGGGTGGTAAAGCGAACGTGGCCATCGGCAAACTTATCACCGATATCAGCCAATTTGCGGATCGTGAAAACATCCATCTGGCGTTGCGTCCCGGCACGGATAGTGAAAATCACATCACCGGATTTTGCGACATGTCGCAACACGCCGGGCCTTGGGCGCTCATGCCAGTCCCAGCCACCATAGTTCTTCTTCATGACCGGATGCATGTATTTGAAAGGATCAGGAACCCCGACTTCGTCCGGTAACCGCGGCTTGTTTTCTGTTTTCTGGTTCATCGTTTTTTCCTACCCCATCGCCGGATTTTCACCGGCCGAGAAATTCATGCCATTTTCAACGCCGTTCAGTCTGCGCCAACCTCCAGACCAGCTTCGCGTGCTTGGCGTTCGAACCATTTGTCCGCCTCTTCATCGAAATCATCTGTCCGTACGTAACTGGAGGTGCGCGGATGATTTACCATGTTGGGATCAACTTCGATTTCCAAAGCTTCAAGGAAAGTCGGTAACCCGATCCGGTCGATCGTTTCACCGACACGTTCGTGTTCCAGTGCATTATCGCCAAAGAACTCGACGACTGATTCAGCAAATTCTTCAAGTTTTTGGAAATCTTCGTCAGTTTCCAATTTCATGAAAGGAACAACCATGATCCCCATCATGTCGCCGACCTTCAACGAACGCTTGCCGCCAATCATGATTGAAATGCCCCTGTCATCACCGGGACTGAGCGCTTTGGTCATGACGTTGATGCAATGCATGCAGCGCACACAGGATTTGTTGTCGATTTCGAAAGTGTCATCGTCATTCAAGGAAATCGCTCGCGTCGGACACATCGAAACAACTGTGTCGATGGTGTATTTGCGACCCTTTTCGGCCACGTGTTCCTTGACCTTTTCCTGATCAATCTTGATGTCATCCCGCCAGGTTCCGATCACTGCAAAATCAGATCGGTGAATTGCGTTCACACAGTCATTGGCACATCCGGAAAACTTGAACTTGAACTTGTAGGGCAACGACGGGCGGTGCATCTCGTCCAGCAGCAGATTGATGATCGAGCGGTGCGCGCGCACCTCATCAAAACAGGACTGCTCGCATCGGGCGTGGCCGACACAGCTCATCGCCGTGCGCAGCGCCGGGCCTGCGCCTCCAAGATCAAATCCGATCTCGTTAAGCTCATCAAAGGCCTTTTGGGTGTTTTCCGTGGTGCAGCCCTGAAACATTATATCGCCGGACTGACCGTGAAACGCGATAAGGCCGGACCCGTGTTTTTCCCAGATATCACACAACTTGCGCAAAAGATCCGTGTCATAGTGAAAACCCGCAGGTGGCATCACCCGCAACGTATGAAATTCCTTGGACTCGGGGAACTTGTCGGCCACTTCGGAAAACCGTGGAATGATACCGCCGCCATAGCCAAAAACCGAAACAGTGCCGCCCTTCCAATACCCCGTTCGTGTTTCATAAGATTGGTTCAACTGACCCAGAAGGTCATTCATCATCGGAGAGTACTCGGCGTCCTCATTGTCGCGAAGACGTTTCAATCCGGTCACAAAACTGGGCCAGGGGCCGTCCTCTAGCTGGTCCAGCATTGGGGTCGGGTGATGTTTCTGATCATCACCTACGTTCTTGTCATCCTCTGAATTACCGTCTTTCAAAGCATCCTCCCGAACCTGTTTGGTGTCCCGGCCATCGCCCGGCACTATGCGCAATTCGCCAATCTCCGGCTGTTTGTTGATCTTTTTAGCGCAATAATTATCCCGCTATTTGACCAATTAACCGATGACTTCCCATCGCTTCCAACTATACATTGTAATAAATGAATGTAATAAGCAATAGAAACAATCTTTCGCCGGTGAAAAGTGATAAAAAGGATTGTGTAACGGGTACGGGAAGTTAGTGAGGATATTAACTTTAGTGCGCAGCAATACCAAAATTCGTGTTGGTTTTAAATGGTCTGATCTTGGCCAAAGCGAATCCTTTGCAGGATGGCGCCACGACAAATTGTCCGCCGCACAGGGCGCCCGGATTCTTGAACCGGTAGAGATAGCAGATGTCGCCCACCCGACCCCGGCCGAAACAAAAGAACTTGCCCGGCGCTGCGAAGAAACAAATTTCGCACTTTACGAAAGCGCCCTCTGCGATGACGGATCTTTGTTGATCGCCGAAGCGCTTCGCAAGTTTGCCAGCACCTTTGGCTTACAAATCGCCGAAAAACACCGTTCTGCCGGCACCCTCGGTGTCGTCGCACTGCAGCCATCGTCCGAGGCAGGAAAGCGCGGATACATCCCCTATACAACCCGACCGTTGAATTGGCACACTGACGGTTATTACAACGCTGCCAGTGACAGGATTTCGGCCTTTGTACTGCATTGCGTCCGGCCAGCCAGTTCTGGCGGCACAAACCAGATCCTTGATCCTGAAATCGTCTATATTCGCCTGCGCGACGAAAACCCTGACTTTGTTCGCGCGCTGATGCACCCGCAGGCGATGTCCATTCCTGCCGATCACACAGCAAACGGGTTGGTCCGGCCGGTGTCAACCGGACCGGTATTTTACGCCAACAAGGGCACCGGGCGACTTCAGATGCGCTACACCGCCAGATCGCGCAGCGTAAATTGGCGGGATGATCCACTGACGCTGGAGGCGAAAGCGTTTTTGCAGGATTTACTGCAACGCGGCGACCCGTTGGCGATGCAGATCAGGCTTGAAGCCGGTCAGGGTATCCTGAACAATAACATTCTGCACAACAGAACCGGCTTTGAAGACGGCGACGCCGCAGATGTATCTCGGCTGATCTACAGAATCCGGTTCCACAATCGCATCACAAGGAGCGACCCATGGCAAAACTGAGCGACCTGATAATCGGCAACCCGGACGTCAAAAGCTTTTCCGAACTCGAGATGCTGGTCCGTCATGCCGGGGAATCGGGACAGATGTTTATCGAGTTTGACGTCAAGCCCGACTTTCGCGACACACCGCGAAAATGGGAGTGGATACTGGAATCTGCCTTTACCCGCGGGCTTAGTTATGACTGACGACAAAATCACCGACCTTGCCGAGTTTGAATTGCCTTTCGGGCGCCGGGCGATACTGCGCCAAGTTGATTTCGAAAGCGGCCTCAGGATGGTGCGGCTTGTACTGCGTGAAGGAAACCGGATCACCCAGATTGATCTTGACGAACACTCGGCACACGATCTCGGTGATGCGCTGATCACTGCGGCCCAAAGCCCGTCTTCCGACAGCTAGAAATTCACTGGGCGCAAAATCCCCTGCTAGTTCCATGTGTTAGGACAAATTACCCTAGGATCCCGAGCAGGAAAACTGAGGTGGCAAAACCCTTTTTTCAATCCGGGAACAGTGCCGAAACGGAAACCCCGGGTAGTCATGCCCTTTGCGATTTAGGCATGTTCTCTGGCGTAATGATCTGGATGCTGACATCCGCAGACACCGGGCCGTCCATCATCAGTCTATGGTGCCTGAGAAAAACATGAAAAGCGTTCCTGATATCGTTTTGCAGTTAGTGGTGTAAAACAAACGACAGCTTTCCCCCTTGCAGCATCGACATGTTCTCATGGTCCAGATCATGTGCGATGTATAGCTTAGGAACAAGGCTATTAAGGGAAAGAGTTCGCAGGATGGCCCGGTTGCCACCCCCCATCGAATAAACCGCCACCAGATCATCCAACCTGTCCACAACCTGCTCTATCTGACGTCCGGTTTCATAGGACAAACCGCTTCCACCACTGATGTCCACGATCCTTAGACCGGGGCAGATATTCACCGGATGGCGAACCTTTTGCAGGTTTCGTCGGCCTTTGGGCGCACGATGGAGAGTATTGACCGGCGCGCGATGTGTAAATATCTGTATCCGCACATGTTGCGGGCCAGCCAGACCGGAACACTTGACGCGCAGCAACTGGACGCCGCCATCGCCGCTTGTGCTGAAGGGTATTCCTTCCCTACGAACCTTGATCGTGATCCACCTGTGGGCGGTCTCGCGCCGGAAACCCAACAGGATTTATTCCGCCGTGCCGTGACGACCGGCATGGCGCCAACAGACTTTGCAGCGCGGATACATAAGGGTTTTGCCAATCAACAAGCGTGAGGCAGAGTGGCCACGTTTGAATCAGCCTGTCGCAAAGCCGGAAGAAAATTTCAACGTTTGAATCCGGCGCCCGTCACCGCTGCGGCAGCATCCAAACATTCGCCCCGCTGCGCATGATGCAGCGGTATTGGTTCTGAAATGAAGACGGCTCAGACAGTGCCGCCCAGACTGCTTTCCAGTGTGGCAAGCTCGACCCCACCGGCCATCATGTCCTGAAGCTCTTCAGGGGTGATATTGCCCCGTTGCGCAGTGCCCAGAGTCTTGCCCCGGTTCAAAACCGTGAAACGATCACCCGCCGCCAGCGCGTGGCGCACGTTGTGGGTAATCAGCACCACCGCAATGCCTTGCTTGCGGACCTTGTCGACTGTGGCCAAAACGTTCGCAGTCTGGCGCACACCAAGGGCCGAGGTCGGTTCATCCAGGATCAGAACCTTGGCACCAAAATGCACGGCGCGGGCAATCGCTACGGTTTGACGTTCGCCGCCCGACAACGTGCCGACCGCCTGATCAGGGCCGCGCAGGCTGATGCCCATCTTGCCCATTTCCTCCATCGTGATCCTGTTGGCCGTTTCATGGTCAAATAACTTGATCGGCCCGAACTTCTTGACCGGTTCATTCCCCATGAAAAAATTTCGGCTGACCGACATCAGCGGGATCATCGCCAAATCCTGATACACCGTCGCGATACCCGCCGAAATCGCATCACGGGGCCGATCGAAACTCATCGGATTGCCCTCAAAGAAAATCTCTCCGGCTGTGGGTTTGTGGACCCCCGACAGCGCCTTGATAAAGGTCGACTTGCCCGCGCCGTTGTCGCCAAGCAGGCAGTGACACTCACCGGGATAAACCTCAAGCGATACACCGGCCAGCGCGATCACGGCACCAAAGTGCTTTTCGATGTTCTTCATCTCGACGATCGGTTTGCGTTCAGCGTTCATCCTATTTATCCCCCGTGATCATACGCCGGATGTAGGTGTTCAGGATCACCGCCAGCAGCAAGATGACCCCCAGAAACACCCGGAAGAGCGAGCTTTCGACGCCCGCAAAAAACAGCCCTTGCTGCACCACACCAAAGATCAGCGCACCCAGTGCAGCTCCAATCACCGAGCCGTAGCCGCCGGTCAGAAGCGCACCACCGATCACCACGGAAATGATTGCCTCAAATTCCTTCAAGAGCCCACGGTCCGCCCCGGCCGATCCGAACTCCATCACCTGACAGGTGGCGAAAACCGTGGCGCAAAATGCGGTAAACATGAACATCAGGATTTTCACCCGGTTTACCGGTACTCCGGTATACCGAGCCGACTGAGCGTCCCCACCCGAGGCGAAAATCCAGTTCCCGAACCGCGTGCGCGTCAACAGGATATGACCAAAGATAACCAGCGCCAGGGCCCAGACGATCAGCATCGGAATGCCATCCACCACCGGTTGGCCTTTGCGCGTGCCGCGTTCAAAAGTGTCAATCAGGCCGATATTACCCATCCACTGGAAAAGCCCGGTCAGAACCTTGCCGCCGAACAAAGCCGCCAGCCAATCGCCTTCGGCCACGTCGCGCACACCGCCGATGATGGTCTTGCGGGTGGTGGCGATAGCCGCGAAAATTGTCAGGCCGCGCAGAATATACAGAAATGCAAGGGTTACGATAAAACTTGGCAGCCCGGTCTTAATCACCAGCCATCCGTTCACCGCGCCCAGGCCGACACATACGACGAAGGTCGCGATGATTGCCATCCACATCGGCCAGCCCATCTGCACCGACAATATCGCGATGACTATTCCGGCAAACCCGATCATCGACCCGACCGACAAGTCAAATTCACCCGCAATCATCAGCAGGCAGGCGCCCACGGCGATGATCATGAACTGCGCGGAAACGATGGACCAGTTCAACACACCCGCAGCGCTAAACATGCCACTGTCTGCGGCAGTCAGCAGGAAAAAGAAAAAGACCAGAATAATCCCGGCAATGCCACCCAGCTCTGGGCGGATCAGCGCTTCGCGAAATCGGGACCGCGTCTTTACACGTTCATCGCCTAACTCTGGGGTGGTTGCTGGGGACATTTTATGGCCTCATAGATTTGTTGTCACAATGAAAAGGGCGACCGGTTCACACCGGCCGCCCGGTCAGGAAGGCACTAGCGGTATTCGCCCGCGAACATCTCGACTTTCTCAAGACCGTCGGCGGTAACGAAGCCGGGGCCGGAATTGATGTTGTTTCCGGGCAATACGCCGTATCGGTCGTAGTTCGTCAGGATAACAACCGGCAGATATGCCTGCAGGAAAGGTTGCTGATCAATGCCCCACTGGATGATGCCAGCCTTTATGCCTTTAACGATGTTCTCGCCAAGGTCGAAGGTGCCAAAGTAAATCTCGCCAGCCAGACCCATTTCTTCAAGTGCCAAAATGGTCGGGTCCGCCGAAGTTGGCCCAAGCGTCAGAACCGCGTCAATATCCGGGTTGGCGTTCAGGTGTGCGATAACCCGGTTCTTGATCTCAGCCGGGTCCTGGCCCGAGTCGATCATCGAGTTGCCCAGTTCAATACCCAGACCGTCGGCGAAACCGCGGCAGCGTTCGGCTACAACCGAGTTCGAAATCACGTGGTTAACGCAGACGAAGCTTTCGACGCCGTCCCCCTTGGCGCGAAGACCAGCCGCAAAACCGGCATCGTATTCAGGCTGACCAACGAACATCAGCGCACCCACTTGGCGGGTTTGTTCGGCGGTGCCCGAGTTCATGATGATAACGTTGATGCCCTGATCGACAGCAGCCCGGATCGGCCCGCTCAAGACGTCAAAATCGGCCAGTGTGGTAATGATGCCATTTGGCCCGGATGCTGCCGCTTGGTCGATGATCCTTGCCATGTCAGCAAGGTCGCCAGTGGGCGGGTTGCGGTATTCAACTTCAACATCCATCTGCTCGCCCGCCAGGGCAATGCCATTCTTGATTGTATTCCACCAGCTATCGCTGTCCGGTGCGTGGCTGACAAGAATGTATTTCTCGCCGTCAGCCGAGGCCGTTGTTGCGGCCATCAGCGGCGCTGCCACGACAGCAGTCGCGAGCACCAGCTTTTTCATCAGTGAAGTCATGATTTCCTCCCAGGTTTCACCGTATCGGGCAAAAGAGCGGCTCTCGTCCGTCTCTCCGACTCAAGTTTAAGCACAGCCATTATATTTTTGCAACCGGTTGCAACATTTCGTCTAAAATTTCCTGCTGCCAATGCGCCTCAAACCGGATAAAAGGGCCTCCACGTAAGAAAAGGACTAAAAATTAAATGGCTGTTACGTTGAAAGAGGTTGCAGAACGCGCTGGTGTTTCTCGCTCGGCGGTTTCGCGAACTTTTACCCAAGGCGCCTCGGTGTCCGCCAAGATGCGGCGAAAAGTTGAAAAGGCCGCACACGATCTTGGCTACAGCCCCAACGCTCTGGCTTCGTCGCTGACAACCGGGCGCACAAAGCTGGTAGGCCTCGTGTCAAACAACTTCCACAACCCGATTTTCCTTGAGGTGTTCGATCTGTTCACACGGGGGCTTCAAGAACGGGGTCTGCGCCCTTTGTTGGTGAACCTGTCGGACGAAACCGACCCGGAAAATGTGGTGCGGATGTTGCGCCAATATTCCGTCGATGGCGTTGTCGTCGCTTCGTCCACCCTGCCGCCCGGATTTTCCAAGGCATTTCGCGATGCGGACGTGCCGGTCGTGCATTCCTTCGGGCGTTACTCGTCGACGCCACAGGTTCATATTGTGGGGATCGACAACGTCGATTGCGGCCGCATGGCCGCGCGGACTCTGATCGCGCGGGGCTATGAAAATATCGCGTTCCTCGGCGGCCCTCAGGCCGCCACGTCGACCCAGGATCGTCTCGAAGGCTTCCTTGCCGAAGCTTCAACCACCCCTGAAGTCACGGTGACCTGTTCGTTCGCAAATGCCTACTCGTTCGATGCCGGGCGCAAAGAAATGCTGGAGCTTTTGAAGGGCAAGCCCGCACAGGCTTTTTTCTGCGGCGATGACGTCCTGTCCATCGGCGCGCTCTCAGCTATCCAAGACAGCAACCTGTCCGTTCCTGAAGACATCGGCATCATTGGCCTGAACGACATGGAAATGGCCCGTTGGCAGAACATCAACCTGACCACGATCCATCAACCGTTTCGACAGATTGTCAG
>Ga0209344_10003525_pt1 | contig 15359 bp, 16 predicted proteins | sample Cruoilmetagenom6_FD_187293 | JGI IMG/M metagenome (GOLD analysis project Ga0209344, IMG submission 187293) | Oil polluted marine microbial communities from Coal Oil Point, Santa Barbara, California, USA - Santa Barbara Oil Seep Sample 6 (SPAdes)... | ecosystem: Environmental > Aquatic > Marine...
GCGATTGCGTTGCCGAAGTTGCCGCCTGGCGATCTCAGGAATATTCGATTCTCCGCGGATGAATCGAAACTGGCTCTTATCGTTAATGCGGACAACTCGCCGTCCAATATTCACGCTATTGATATTGAGACGTCGACGGTGACGCAGCTTACGAGTGCGCTTAATCCGGAGATCGACCCCGCTCATCTGGTTGTCAGTGAGGTCGTTCGCTACCCGAGCTTCGATGGACTCGAAATTCCATCAATCTTGTACAAACCTCACGGCGCGACTGCAGAAAACCCCGTTCCAGCGCTCGTGCTCGTGCACGGCGGCCCAGGCGGCCAAACCCGCACGGGTTATCGGGCGATGGTGCAGCATTTGGTCAACCAGGGATACGCCGTTCTTGGCGCTAATAATCGCGGTTCGTCAGGTTACGGCAAGACCTTCTTCCATCTGGATGACAAACGGCACGGCGAAGAGGATTTGTTGGATATCGTCCACGGGCGAACCTACCTCGAGTCACTGGACTGGGTGGATAAGGACAACATCGGCATCATTGGTGGTTCGTACGGCGGTTACATGGTCGCCGCGGCGCTCGCTTTCCAGCCCGAAGTTTTCGACGTTGGCATCGACATCTTTGGAGTGACCAATTGGGAACGTACCCTACAGAGTATTCCGCCTTGGTGGGAAGCATTCAAAGAGGCTCTTTACGACGAGATGGGCGACCCGGAAACGGATGCTGAAAGACATCACAGGATTTCGCCGTTGTTCCATGCGGATCAGATCGTCAAGCCCCTGCTGGTCATCCAGGGCGCCAACGATCCGCGAGTGCTACAGGTTGAGAGCGATGAACTAGTGGCTGCGGTGAAAGAAAACGAGGTGCCCGTGGAGTACATTGTGTTCCCGGATGAGGGGCATGGATTTCGCAATAAGGAAAACCGTATTGCTGCCTCAAAAGCGTATGCCGCATTCCTCAATACCTATTTGAAAGCGGCGCAGGAATAGTCGGGCAATGCCGCTGGTTGCGCACAACAACTTACCCGCATTCAAGCGCTTGCGTGATCGCGGCCAGCAAGTGCTGTCCTCGGAACGTGCGCAGCATCAGGACATTCGGGAGCTGCACATTGGCTTCCTGAACATGATGCCCGATGCGGCTCTAAAGGCGACTGAGCATCAGTTCATTCGTTTAGTAGGTGCCAGTAACCAGATTGCCCAGTTCTACATCTATCCGTTCTCAATACCGGAAATGAATCGAGGTGCCCAAGCGCAGGCGCATATTGACGAGCATTATTTCGATTTCGCCGAGTTGCAAGAGCAGGGACTTGATGCGCTGATCATCACGGGCGCCAATCCCGTCAGTCCGACACTTGAAGATGAACCGTTCTGGGAGCCGTTGTTAGAGGTCGCAGAATGGGGCAACGATAATGTCGCATCAATGTTGTGCTCTTGCCTTGCGACTCACGCATTGGTTAAGTCTCGACACGAAATTGAGCGCACGCGGTTGCCCAGGAAGAAGTGGGGCGTATACAGCCACACGATCAATGAGCCAAAACATCCGCTGACCTGGGAAATCAATACTCGATTCGACGCGCCGCATTCGCGCTATAACGATGTCAGCAAGGACGCGATGGAGCGAGCGGGCTTGACGGTACTTGCCGAAAGCGACGCTGGCGGCGTACATCTGGCCGTGAGCGAGGACCAATTTCAGGTTGTCTACTTTCAGGGCCACCCTGAGTACGATGCCGTCAGCCTGCTAAAGGAATACAAGCGCGAAGCGGTGCGATTCATAGGGGGCATTCGAGACACCGCGCCGCCTGTGCCACGTAACTACCTGCCGGATGAGGCTATCGTGATCGTCGAACAGTTCATGTCTGCGGCTGCAGCGGCCAGGTCGGCTGGTGCCGAGCTGCCCGAATTTCCGGACGCTGAGCTGGAGGCTTTTGTCTATAACACATGGGGTGACACAGGTAAGGCTATCGTTAATAACTGGCTTGGGCTTGTGTACCAGCTAACCAATTTGGATCGATGCAAACAGTTCATGGAAGGGGTCGATCCTGAAGATCCACTCGGGCTAAGATAAGCAAAATACTGAGGAATAATAGATATGGGTTTCCGTACACGACAAATTCACGCAGGCGTAACACCTGACCCACTGACCGGTTCGATCCTGACACCAATTTACCAGACGACTACTTACGTGCAGGACTCGGTTGATGACTATCTGGGCAAGGGTTTTTCCTACTCGCGTTCGGGTAACCCGACGGTTCGGGCGCTTGAGCTGAAAATGACTGATCTCGAAGACGCCACTGATTCGATCTGTTTCGGTACCGGCATGGCGGCTGTGCAGGCTGTGATGCTCGCGTTCCTGAATGCAGGAGACCACGCCATCATTTCGGACGTTGCTTACGGTGGCACGTATCGGCTTTGCACAAAAATTCTGGCTCGATTCGGCGTGGAATTTACCTTCGTCGATGGCTCGAACCTCGACGAAGTCGCCGCTGCTGTTCGGGATAAAACGAAGTTGTTTCTAACGGAGACACCGGCCAACCCGACGATGAAATGCACCGATATAGCCGGTGTCTCGAAGATCGCTCGCAAGGCCGGTGCCGTGCATGCTGTCGACAACACATTCCTGACGCCGTACTACCAGCGACCATTGGAGCTCGACGCTGACATGTCCATCTACAGCACAACGAAATACATGGATGGTCACAATGCAACCGTCGGCGGAGCGGTCGTATGCGCATCGCAGGAACATGCTGACGAGGTTCGATTCATTCAGGGCAGTACGGGCAGCATCATGTCGCCGCAGGTTGCCTGGCTAACCCTGCAGGGCTGCAAAACGATGTCGCTTCGGCTGGATGCGCAGTCCGAAAACGCAATGGCAATCGCAGAATTTCTCGAAGGACACCCGAAAGTTGAGCAGGTTTGCTACCCGGGACTCAAGTCCTTCGCGCAATACGAACTGGCGAGCCAGCAGGCGACGGGTTATGGCGCAATGCTCTGGTTCGAAGTTAAAGGTGGCCTGACTGCCGGCAAGCAGTTGATGGACACTATTGACGTCTTCAGTCTGGCCGAGAATCTCGGTTCGGTCGAATCGCTGATCACGCATCCGGTCACGATGACACATGCCGCTGTTGAGGAAGCAGAACGCATCCGGGTTGGCATCATTGACGGACTGGTTCGTGTCTCTGTAGGCCTTGAGGACGTCGAGGATCTGATCGATGCGCTTAGCAGGGCGCTCGAGCAAGTCTGAGGCGATGTCGGACTTCAAGCACTTCGATACTCTGTCACTGCACGCAGGGCAAACTGTTGATGACGAATTTGGCGCGCGAGCAACGCCAATTTACCAGACGACGTCATATGTTTTTCCGGACACGGATACGGCTTCGTCGATATTTAATCTCGAACGCGGCGGTCACGCGTATAGCCGCATAACCAATCCGACCGTCGCCGTCCTCGAGCAACGCATCGCAGCGCTGGAAGGTGGTTCGGCAGCGGTTTGTACGGCGTCCGGAATGGCGGCTACGTTCTGTGCGATCACCGCGATTCTGGGTCAGGGCGATCACATCGTTGCGTCATCACAAATGTATGGCGGCAACATTAGCCTGATGAAAAACACATTGCCGCGTTTTGGAATTACGACGACTTTCGTAGACCCAACGGACACCAAAGCATTCGAAGCAGCGATTCAGGACAACACCCGACTGATCTACGGCGAGCTAATCGGCAACCCCGGTCTAGACATCCTCGATCTTGAGGCGATAGCCGAGATCTCGCAAAGGTGCCAGTTACCTTTTATGGTCGACGCGACATTTAACACGCCGTACTTGTGTAAGTGTTTCGATTACGGCGTGAATATCACCATCCATTCTGTAACCAAGTGGATGGGTGGCCATGGCGCTGCAATTGGTGGCGTTGTCGTCGATGGCGGCAATTTCGATTGGGGTGCGACCGACAAGTATCCGACTATCACGGAACCATACGCGCCGTTTTCCGGCCTCAATATCTGGGAAGAATTCGGACCGAGTGCATTTGCGACGCGCATACGGGCGGAAGCGATGCGTGATATTGGCCCTTCGATGAGTCCGATGAATGCTTTCTTGCTGTTGCAGGGGCTCGAAACACTCTCACTGCGCATGGATAAGCACCTGTCCAACACCCAGTCGATGCTTGAGTATCTCAGTAGTCATGAGCAGGTATCGTGGGTGAGTCACCCGGATCTGCCGGATCATTCAAGTCATGAGCTGGCAAAAAAATACTTGCCGAAGGGCGCAGGCTCGATCGTGAGTTTTGGCGTTAAAGGCGGTCGTGATGCAGGCAAGGCATTTATCGAGAATGTTGAGCTGGCATCTCATCTAGCCAACGTCGGTGACGCCAAGACGCTCATTATTCATCCGGCGACGACGACGCATTCGAGAATTGATGCCGATGCACTGGTCGCGGCCGGCATCACGGAAGACATGGTCCGGCTATCCGTCGGCCTCGAAGACGTGCGGGACGTAAAGGCCGATTTCGAGGCCGGCTTTGGCGCTGCCAAGAAAATCGCGGGCGTCTAGCAATGTATTTCGAGGTGCGCGGCAAGCAGGTATTCGCCACTACTGGTGGTCAGCCATTTGATAGCAGCAAGCCAGTCGTTCTGTTTCTCTGCGGCAGCGGCCTTGACCACACGTTCTGGGGACTGCACTCACGATTTTTCGCTTTCAGAAATTACTCGGTCATAGCGCCCGATCTTCCAGGCCACACTCATTCCGAAGGACCTGAGCTGACCTCTATTGAGGAAATGGCTGATTGGTTGAACAATGTGCTCATGGTGCTGGGCGCAGACAATATTTCGATAGTGGGCCATTCGCAAGGTTGCCTGACGGGTCTGGAATTTGTCGCTCGATACCCGGAAAAAGTGCGCAGCATTTCTCTGATTGGTAGCGGCTCGGCTACGCCCGTGAACCCGACTCTGATTGAGGCGGCCGAGAACAATCCAACGGCCGCGATTGACATGATGATATCGTGGGGTTTCGGCGAGGCGGGCCACATGCACCAGGGCCCAATTCCCGGAAACTCGATGGCTGCCAGCGGCAGGAGGACAATGTCTCGAAATGCCCCCGACGGGCTCGCGGCTGATCTGAAGGCTTGCAATGCCTACGAGAACGGAGCCGCTGCGAGCAAGTCTGTCGGGTGTCCACAACAAGTGATATTGGGTGGCAAGGATCGTATGACGCCACGCAAGGCGAGTATGCAATTGGCCGAGCATCTGGCGGCCCCTGAACTGCATGTCATTCAGGACAGCGGACATATGGTGCCGCTCGAGGCGCCTGACGAATGCCGTTCGTTGTTGCGCGATTTCATATTCGCCAACAACCCGGCGACGTAAGTACTGGACGGCTAGTAATGTACGAAATCAAGAAAGCCGCCGTTATTGGCGCAGGCACTATGGGGCTTGGCATCGCCGGACAGCTGGCAAATACAGGCACCGACGTACTGCTACTCGATATTCCGGCGGACGGTGACAGACGCAACGCGCACGGTGAACGTGCGGTCGAGCGCTTACTCGACGAGAGTCAGCCCGGGTTCACGCATAAAGACAAGCTCGCGCACGTAACTATCGGCAACGTCGAAGATGACATGGAGAAGCTCGCCGATTGCGACTGGATCGCTGAAGCGATCGTCGAGCGGTTGGAGCTCAAGAAGGCCCTTTATAAGAAAATAGACGCGGTTCGAAAGCCTGGCTCTATCGTGTCGTCGAACACCTCGACCATTCCAATTTCTTTGTTAGTCGAAGATATGCCGCTCGAGTTTCGCGAAGAGTTCGCGATCACACATTTCTTCAATCCGGTGCGTTTCATGCGTCTGCTCGAGCTTGTGCGTGGTGCCGATACCAAAGCAGAGGTCATCGACTGTCTCGAGACATTCAATGAAGCGCGCATGGGCAAAGGCATCGTCGTTTGTAACGACACGCCCGGATTCCTCGGCAACAGGGTCGGTGTGTTTGCGATCCAGACGGCTTTGCATCTCGCGTTTGAAATGGGGCTGTCACCCGAGGAAGCAGACGCAATTTTCGGCCGCCCGATGGGGATTCCGAAGACCGGCGTATTCGGCCTGTATGACTTGATCGGCATCGATCTCATGGGCGATGTCGCCAAGAGCCTTGTGTCTATCCTTCCCGAGGGTGACGTGTTCCATGAAGTCTCCGCTGAGATCCCTGTGATGGTGAAGATGATCGCGGAAGGTCATCTCGGCAACAAAGGCCGCAAAGGTGGTTTCTATCGCATCTCGGATCCGACCGACAGCAATAGCAAGCAAACACTCGATTTCGATGCTTTCGAATATCGTGATTTCCATGCCGAGAAGCCGGCGGAGGATTTCACAAAACTGCTCGCGACCGACGATAAATACGGTCAGTATGCGTGGCAAATTCTGTCGCGGACGCTCTGTTATGCCGCGGGCTTGGTACCCGATGTCAACGAGTCACTGGTGTCAGTTGATGACGCGATGAAGCTCGGTTACAACTGGCTTCAGGGACCGATGGAAATGATCGATGCAATGGGCGTCGATACTTTCATTGCGCGTTTAGATGCAGAAGGGCGCGACGTGCCGGCGTTTGTGAGGGCGGCAGCAGGAAGAAGCTTCTACCGGGTTAGTGATGGCAGGCTCCAATATCTTCTGGCTGACGGAAGCTATGCTGATCTAAAGCGTGCCGATGGTGTTACGCGATTTAGTGAAATACGTCGCACGATTAGCCCGCTCATGAGTAACGCGGTCGCCAGTTACTACGAGCTAGCAAATCAAGTTGGGCTCGTCGAGTGGCATAGCAAGGCGAACACGCTCGACGGCCAGTCGATGACGCTACTTGAAAAAGCCGTCGCGCATGCGAGTGAAAACCTGCGCGGCTTGATCATCCACAATGATGCTCAGCACTTTTCCTGCGGTGTGAATCTGGAGGGCGTGCTTGGCTTCATTCGAAACGCTGATTGGGATGGCCTCGACAATTTCCTGCGGCATTTTCAGCAAACAGTCATGGCTATGCGGTATTCACCGATACCTGTCGTCGCCGCTCCGTCAGGCTTGTCGCTCGGCGGTGGCTTTGAAGTTGTGTTGCATGCGGACAAAGTTGTATTCCACGCGAATTCCGTAACGGGCCTGGTTGAATCTCTGGTCGGCGTCGTCCCTGGGGGCGGTGGCGTCAAGGAAATGCTCTATCGCTGGTCCGAAAAAGAAGGCGATGTGGCCAAGGGCGCCTGGCAGGCATTCATGAATGTCGGCTACGGCAAGACGGCGCGCTCGCCACTGGAAGCCGAAACTTTGGCTATGTTTCGTGACGGCCATGACAGCTACCTAATGAATCGGGATCGATTGCTGGATACCGCGATACATGAAGTATTAGCAATGGCCGCCGACTATTCGAGCGTTGCGCGCCAGCCGCTCGCGATGCCTGGACGAGATGTCTGGCAGGAAATGAAGGTCTGGCTGGACGAAGCACAGGCCAAAGGGCACTTGACGCCACACGACATTACAACCGGAGGGCAGATCGCAATGATCGTCACTGGGGGCGACGTTGATGCCGGTACGGTAATGAGCGAAACGGATATCTGCGCGTTGGAACGAAAAGCCTTCCTGACCTTGGCAAAGACGTCGGAAACGAAAGCTCGAGTCGAGCATATGCTCAATCACGGTAGCCTGCTGCGTAACTAAGTCCTTTAGTCCAACGACGGGATCTTGATCTCTGGTTTAATCCACGGCGCTTTGCAAACAGTCGATGAGCGCGGGTCATTTGGCATGTCGAGCGTGAACTCGGTGCCAAGCGTTGAGAATTCGACCGCGACCTTAGCCCATCCAATGTTCTTTTTCAGGCGCGGTGAATAAACACAGCGAGTGACGTGGCCGATTTTCTCGCCGTCACTCAGGATGCTCCAGAAATTTTCGTTGGATCCCTCTATGGGGTCACCCGAGATTTCGACACCGATGAGGCGACGTTTGACCCCTTCATCTCTAATCTCTAGCAGTGCATCCCGGCCGATGAAATCGTCCTGCTCCAGGTTTATGAAGCGCTCCATACCGATGACGAAGGGATTATCCTCCAGAGAAATGTCGGAGACATAGGACAATAGTCCGCCCTCGATGCTGCGAATTGTATTGGGTGATGTTGGCTTGATGCTATAGGGCTTGCCGGCTTCCATAATGCGTTCCCATAACTGGTCACCGTAACGTCGGTCTTCGAGATAAATTTCATAGCCCAGCTCGCCACTCCAGCCGGTCCGCGAGATTACCAGCGGCACGCCGTCAAGTTCGGTATGAGCAAGTCGGTAATACTTCAAGTCCAGAATCCAGTCGCCGAACAGGTCCCGCGCGACGTGTGGAGACTTTGGGCCTTGCAGTTGCAGCGGAGATACGTCGGGCTCGAAAACCTCAACGTCTAGACCGCTGTTGACAGCGGCTCCCATCGCCCACATTAGAACGTCCCCGTCACCCGGCGAAAGCCAATACCGATTCTCATCAACGCGCAGCATGATCGCGTCGTTGACGATACCGCCGTGCTGATTCGTCAACATCAAGTACTGGCATTGCCAGGGCTCACACTTGGACATATCACGTGGTGTCAGCATTTGAATAAACGCAAGAGCATCGGGCCCCGCGATCTCGATCTGTCGCTGACAGGTCACATCCCACAAGGTGACATCATTGACCAGACTCCAATACTCTTCGACGGGACTGGAATAGCAGGTCGGCATGTACGTGTGGTTATAGACTGTGAAAGACTTTGCTCCGTAACGAAGCGTCGCTTCAAAGTACGGCGATTTGTGGACGCGTGGTCCGAAGGAGATCATTGGCCCCACTTTTTCTTCCGATGCCAGTGCCAAACGAGTCGAGCCGCGAATAGAACTGCGAGTATTGCGGCGTAAATCAGCGGTTCGGTGACGTCCTTTTTGACCTGCCACCAGTAGTGCCAGACGCCGAGTATTCCGACCAGATACGCGGCATTGTGCAGGCGCTGCCAGTTACGCCCCATGCGTCGGCGAATTGCGGTAAAAGAAGTGACCGCAAGAGCCGACAGCAAAACAACCGCGATAGACCCAAGCGCGATAAACGGCCGCTCCGTCAGATCTTCGAGAATGTCGCTCAGTCGCAGTTCGCGGTCGAGTATCAGCCAGGTCAGAAAATGCATGAACGCATAAAAGAATGTAAACAAGCCGAGCATGCGGCGAAACCGTGACAGCCAGTTCCAGTCTGTGATTCTCCGCAGCGGTGTAATTGCGAGCGTCAACAGAATGAACCGCAATGCCCAATTGCCAAAACGATCGAGAATTGCCTCTATCGGGTTTGCGCCAAGGTTTCCTGTCACCTCGAACGCCGCACCGACGACCAGCAATGCAGGCAGCAAGCACGCAAGGAAGACCAGCGGTTTCCAGATGAACCGTATTTGTTGGAGCGTATTCACTGAGCGCTAAAAATTTCGACGGAGGTTGAGGTCTTTGTAAAGATGCGCGACGTGTTCGCCATAGCCGTTGTACATCAAAGTTTCTTGTTTGCTGGCGAAAATACCGCTGCCGATACGACGTTCTCGCGCCTGACTCCATCGCGGGTGATCGACGCTTGGATTAACGTTGGCGTAAAAACCATATTCGCGAGCGGCGGCCATATTCCAGCTGGTCTTCGGCCGCGTTGAGGTGAACGAAATCTTCACGATGCTCTTGATGCCCTTAAAGCCGTACTTCCAGGGAGTGACCAGGCGAATCGGTGCGCCGTTTTGATTCGGTATGGAGTTGCCGTAAATGCCCACCGCAAGAATAGGCAGTGGATTGGTGGCCTCGGCGATGGTCAGGCCCTCGCGGTATGGCCAATCCAGCGAGCGGCCGCTTAGGCCTGGCATCTGTCCGCGGTCATTCAAGGTCTCGAAGGCAACGTACTGTGCCTTGGACGTCGGTTGAAAATGCTTCACGACATCGGCTAGCGAGATTCCGACCCAGGGAATGACCATCGACCAGGCTTCGACGCAACGCATACGGTAGATGCGCTCTTCAAGATCAAACGGCTTCATGAATTCGTCGAAGTCGAACGTACCGGTTTTCTCCGCGTGTCCGGCCACTTCAATGGCCCACGGGCGGGGTTTGAAATTTTCAGCCTGAACCGCGGGGTCATCCTTGCCGAGCCCGAATTCGTAGAAATTGTTGTAGGTCGAAATGTCCTCGAAGCTATTCGGAGTTTCATCAGTGCTAAACGGACTGTCGGCCACATTGGCCAGGCGTGCCAGTCTCTGCTCAGGAACCACCGCGGCCATCGCGGCAGGTGCGAGCAGTGATCCGCCAGCGATCGCGCCAGCACGAATAAAGTCGCGACGGTTGAGATAGTTTGTCTCACTCGTGATCTCAGAGGATCGAATATCAGCGGGTTTCTTGATCAGCAATTCATTACTCCATTGGTCTTCTGGTAGTAGACCAGCTCTAAGCCGAGATTATTGCAACGATTCTTCATTCAAGTGATGTTTGTACGATGCAGCGACCAATCACACTCTATCGTTGGCGGAATCGCGGATTTCGGCTATAAGCGCGAAATTCAGTCGTTAAAATCTCCGAAACTCTCAAGAAAGTCCGATGATTGATGATGGGTCAGGCGTGTCTATAGCCGCTCCGCGCGAATTTGGACAAATTTCTTGTAGAAAATCCTACAATTACCAATAAATGACATCTAAAAACTCCAAAAATCGTTAAAATAGTCAAAATAGACAGAAGGAAATGAACCCTCTATTCCTCTCGTCCATCAGACGCAGATTGAGAAGTTAGCGGTAGATAAGAACAATTAAAGACATTTTTGCCGACATTTGGCTATTTTCTTGACTCTAGCCAGTCTAGGGTCAGGCGATTCACTTCATCTGGACGTTCCTGTTGTGTCCAGTGACCGCAGGACTCGAGCATTTCAACCGTAAGATCGCTTACGAGCGGGTGCATAGCCTCAATATGCTCGGGTGCAATCACTACGTCATCGACTGCCCCTATAAACAGTGTAGGAATGTCGATGATCTGATCGACTCCCGCCAGCGCCTCCCAGTTTCGACTCCAGTTCCGATACCAGTTGATCGGATTGGTGAAGCCTGATTTCTCAAAAGCGGCGACGTAGTAGTCACGTTCCTCGACCGTTAGCAGTGCTTCACCGCTCGACTCGGTGCGCTCCATGACCCTCAGCAGGCTCATTACTTTCTTCTGCGGTGGCAGCTGATCGAACTGCGCCCGCGAGACCTGGTTCCTGCGCATCATCATATTGAAGAAGTGAGTAGGGTCGGCGGCGAACGCGCGATCGGCTTCGTCCGAATCCTGAAAATTGACGATGTAGAAGTCGTCGCCGAGTCTCTCGCGGGTCAATTCGATCGGGAGCCAACATCGCCATGTGCCAGAGCACCAGTGCTCCCCAGTCGTGGCCGATAAATGTCGCACGCTCTAGATCCAGCGCATCCATCAGACCCTGAAGGTCGCCAATGAGATTCTTCATCTGGTAAGCGTCAACGCCGGCTGGTGCACCCGTTCGGCCATAGCCGCGCATATCAGGCGCGATGGCGCGGAATCCGGCCTTGGCAAACGCAGGCAGCTGGTGCCGCCAGGAGTATGCGAGTTCGGGAAAGCCATGGACCATAATCACGGCAGGCCCCTCGCCCTGCTCGTATACAGCCATGCGGAGGCCGCTGCTATCAATGAATTGAGGATCTGGGAACATGGATGCATTTGACAGCAAAGCTCGCTGGATCGCAAAGTGAGGGCATCCGACCAAGAAGCGGAGGGCCACGATGATTCAGCGCTTGATCATCTCGCTAGTACATCTGATTACAAATACCTTCTTTCGACGCATTGATGTTGTTGGCGAGGAGAATATTCCAGCGGAGGGTCCCGTCATATTCGCGGGCAATCACCCGAATGCGCTGATGGATGGCTGGTTGCTGACCGCCAAATGCGGGCGATGGCCATTGCACTTCATGGCGAACGCGAAGCTCTGGAAATATAAGTTTCTTGGGCGGATGTTAGACGCGTCAGGAGCTGTGCCGGTATACCGTCGCGAAGAGCACGACGGCGAAGTTGATAACAGCGAGGCGTTTGACAAGCTGTATGAAGTGATCGAAGACGGCAAGTGCATGGGCGTTTTTCCGGAGGGCGTCAGTCATACAGCGTCACAATTATCGACGCTCAAGACCGGGACAGCTCGTATAGCGTTGGCGACCGCCGCTCGGGGAGCGGCCAAGGTGACGATCATCCCTTGTGGGCTGAACTACATACATCGGCATCGTTTTCGAAGTCAGGTCCTTATCGAATTTGGCGAGCCGATTGTTATCGAAGGTGATTGGCTGGATCGGTTTCGCGAGGATGAGAGAGCAGCCGTCAGGTCACTGACCGATCACCTTGCCGATGCGCTGATGGCGGTCACGCTGAACGCGCCCGACTGGAGTACATTGCGATTCGTACAGGCTGCCAGGCGCTTGTACAAGCCGGCAACTGCCAACCTGGCGCCGAGTGAGTACGTCGAGCTTAATCGACGCTTCGTCCAGGCCTATGCCGAGACGAAAGACGAGCCCGAGACCATCAAGTTCAGGAAAGCGGTGGACGACTACCAGTCGCGGCTCGACGTGCTTGGGCTAAAGGACTACCAGTTGCGCACGAAAGTCTCTGTCCCTAAGGCGTTTCGTCGATTGATGGCCCGCTCGATCGCCATGATGATTTTGCTGCCAGTCGCGATACCCGGTGTGTTGTTGCATCTTCCGGTCGGCTGGTTGGCGTCGGTTGTCGGGGAGCGCTTTAGCTACGAAGAGGACGACGTTGCGACATTAAAAGTCTTTTCGACAATGGCGTTACTGCCAGTTCTTTACCTCGTTGCCGGCTACATCATTGGTCATTACTTCGGCGTCGCTTGGGCGATTGTTGTCGTCATCGGTTTGACGATTAGTTTTTCTGCGTCAATCTGGGTTATTGAAGCGCAAGCGACATTGTTAGTTTCGATGCTCTCGATTCTCAGGCGTACACGGCTTCGAACAGAGATCGAGAGTCTGCATGCCGCGCGTGCCGAGCTGGTACAAAAAGTGCGGTTCTTAGCCGATCGTCACAGCGACCCGGACACGCCGCGGATATTCTCCAATCAGGATTTTGCTTCGACTGACGTTATACAATCCGACGAATGACTTGTGCCCCAGAATTGTGTTGCGATTTCGCCGGTAGCTATGATCTGTCGCGCTTGCCGCAGATAAAGAAACTTGAGCAGGCGGCCCTGGGCTGCGACTACGGCGGAACGAGCTGGACGACGCGCCAGCAGGTTGACCAGATTCTCGAGTGTCTGCAGTTGGAAACGACCAGTAGGTTGCTGGACATCGGATCGGGAGCAGGTTGGCCAGGTCTGCTACTGGGGCAACTGTCCGGCTGCGATCTAACTCTTCTCGACATACCATTGAATGCGCTGACGCAGGCGGCAGAGCGTGCGCTTAAGGATGGTATGGCGGAAAAAGTTAACATAATTTCAGGAAGCGGCACGTCGCTGCCGTTTCAGGACGCCAGCTTCGATCGCATCAGTCACTCCGACGTACTGTGCTGTTTGCCGGAGAAACTGCAGCTTCTAAGAGAATCACGGCGGGTCTCTCAAGATGGCGCCCGTATGCACTTCTCGGTAATTTTGCCCGCGGACAATCTCACGCAATCCGAGCGCGAAACAGTCTTGCAAACCGGCCCGCCGTTTATCGGTGTTAACGGAACGTATTCAAAATTGCTGGCAGCGGCCGGCTGGCAAGTACTCGAGCGTGTCGACGTAACCACGGCATACAGGAATAGCCTGCAACGCCTTGTCGACGGGATTCATAAGAATGAAATCGAGCTGACGGAGCTGTTCGGCGAACAAGACCTTACATCGAAGCGCGAGCATCGCGAAGACCAGATAGAATTGATAGACAAGGGCTACATGATTCGGGAAACGTTCCTCGCTGTGGCGAACCCCGACCAGGAAAACCGATGAGCGACCTGCCGAACTGTCCGCAATGCGGTTCCCAATATACTTATGAAGACGGCACAACCTACGTGTGTCCTGAATGCGCGCACGAGTGGTCGTTGGTCGCAGCCGAGGGCGACGGCGATGACAGGATCATCAAGGATGCGAATGGCAACACATTAATGGACGGTGACACGGTTTCTGTCATCAAAGATCTCAAGGTGAAGGGCTCGTCATCGGTGCTAAAGGTCGGCACTAAGGTGAAGAATATTCGCCTGGTTGATGGCGACCACGATATTGATTGTAAGATACCCGGCATCGGTGCGATGAAACTCAAATCTGAATTTGTAAAAAAGGTGTAAGTGAATATGAACTTCGAGCTCGTCTACCCAATGGCGGCAATGGTCGCACTCACTTTCTTCGTATTGATCACGCTGTTCAGAAGCCGCGTTGCGGCGGTCAAGGCGGGTGAGGCCGATGCTGGTTTCTACAAGACCTATCAGGAAGGTAAAGAGCCACGCGCGACCGCGGCGCTCTCACGACATGTGGTCAATATGTTCGAGTCGCCCACTTTGTTTTATGCGGCATGCATGACGGCGATGATCAGCGGCCAAACGGGTACCGCGATGTTGGCGCTGGCGTGGGTCTATGTTGTTTTGCGTGCCCTGCATGCCTACATACATACGGGCAGCAACAGTTTGCCACCGAGAATCAAGGCCTATTTTGCCAGCTGGCTGGTACTACTCGGCATGTGGGCAACTATTGTTGCCGGTGTTGCGATGAAAGGATGAGCGAAGACTGGCGTGGTCGACTGCTGGCGTTACGCGATGAGCTCGAACGTATCGCGGCGACCGGTGATGAATCAGCTGCGGTAGTTGAGCTTGATCAATCCAAAGTCGGCCGCTTGTCACGCATGGATGCGATGCAAGCGCAAGCCATGGCGAAGGCGTCAGGCAATCGTCGGCAAGCGATGCTGTTGAAGATCAGATCAGCCTTAAAGCGCATCGATGATGACGAATTCGGGTTGTGTCGAGAGTGTGGCGAGCCGATCAATCCGAAACGACTGGAATTCGATCCGACGGCGGTTTACTGCATCGATTGCGCTAGCAAGGGGGAGGCCTAGGATTATGAATCGCCGTTCGTTTTGAGGCAGGCTGGAGCGACTGCGACGGCGGTATAGAGCGGCACCGAAGTTTTCACGATTTAGCCAAAAGTCGTAGTTCCACTTACAACTCTTTCGAAAATGCCGAATAGCAATTCGGAGAATGGCGAGGACAATTGTTCTTGGTGGCACCACCATCGCTATTACCATCCGCTGAGAGTGGCGCCGTTCGAAAGTGCTGTCAGAGGAGACGAGAAGGTGTTTACTTCAAGAGGGATTTCATTCCGAAACATCGTATTTATTTGTGGTTTGTCGTTGGCGTTCGCGGATGGAT
>Ga0209344_10003526_pt1 | contig 15356 bp, 13 predicted proteins | sample Cruoilmetagenom6_FD_187293 | JGI IMG/M metagenome (GOLD analysis project Ga0209344, IMG submission 187293) | Oil polluted marine microbial communities from Coal Oil Point, Santa Barbara, California, USA - Santa Barbara Oil Seep Sample 6 (SPAdes)... | ecosystem: Environmental > Aquatic > Marine...
CATTCCCACGCGTTACTAACCCGTCCGCCGCTCACCCGAAGGTGCGCTCGACTTGCATGTGTTAGGCCTGCCGCCAGCGTTCGTTCTGAGCCAGGATCAAACTCTCAAGTTGAAAAGCTATTGCTAGCTTATCCTTGACGTTCGAACCTCTGCACATATGCGCTTTGACCTGCAAAGATCAAAGCAATCTGTTTCAACCGGCTATGGTTGAAACAAGTCTCTGTTTGTTGTGCTTCTGGTTTTCATAAGAAAACAAGAAACCGTTCAAACAGTGAAGCTGACACTACATGATCGACCGAAGTCTAGTAGCGCGATATATGTGCAGTTGTTTGTTCATCGAATGAACCAAACCGCCCACATATCTCTTCAGATACTATCAATTTCAAAGAGCGCGGACCCGAAGATCCAGAGACAAAAGTAACCGGAAGCGCTTGAATTATCTAGCGCGACCCGCTTCAGTTTCCTCAATTTTTTGCCTCGCTTCCCGTCTTGGCTGCTGCCCGTCTGGTCCGTCTGGCGTCCCGTTGGTGCATCTCTGCGCCGCCGGTGAGGGGGGTTCTAGGCCTAGTGGCGTATACCCGCAACCCCTTTTTTCAAGAAACTGCATCTTTTTTCGAATATTCACAATTTTCGTATGAAATTAAGGGGTTACGTTCCAAGGATTTCAATTCAATCTCGTTTTGCGCAACTTTATTGCCCAGCCATATGCGCGAATACCTTCAAATTTTGAGCTTTCCCTGCAGTCACCCCACCAAATCAGCCGAGTCTCTGTACAATCCAAGCTCGACTCGGCCTTCAGCCCCCAAAAGATTCTCAAAAGAATCGCAAAAAGGGCCAAAAAAATTCCCTCGCGACTCAAAAATGGGCCCCGAAAAGGAGAATCAGCCTGGATTCGACCTAAGATTCGCCCCGGGCCGAGTCGGATTGCGGACTTGTTTGCGAATCTAGAAACAAAAGAGGCTTCCGATTGCCACAAAACATCGGCGGCTCCGCGATTCTTACCTCTTTTGATTTTGGAAGAAGCTTACGTTGTTCCGATTCCGCGCAGGCCGCGCAGCGATTCATCATCCGCTCAATTGCTTTGTGATCCACAATCACCCGCCCGGCAACGATTTGTCAGGCTCAGACCCACGCACCGGACCATCAGTTCAAACAACCCTTCATATGCCTCGGGGCGCTGCACGCCCAATATTGTGTTTTGAGTGTCCTGTTCGCCCATTTTCTCTGCTCCAACTTTTACTGAGGCTGGGATGAAAGAGTTAATAGACCGGGTGTTCCTTACGATGCCTTTTCCGACCTTCCCTATACACAAGGCCCCGTTTCGGGCAGGTTTGAGGTGGAACACATATAAGAGAGGGGTAAATTCAAATGAGAAACCTGATGAAAACCGCGGGACTCAGTGCTGCAATCATTCTGACGACAAGCCTTGGCGCTTTGGCACAAGGCACCGGATCAGAAGGTTACTTTACTATCTACAATAACACTGAGGGTAATGTAGTCGTCAGTTTCTATACAAACGACGGTAGCGGATGGAGCGACAACTGGCTGACCACAGATGCATTGGCACCCGGCGAAAATGCAGCCGCTGAATTCCATGCCGACAGCGGGAGTTGTGATCAGACATTTCAGGTTGGCTGGCTTGGTGATGATAATAGCGAAGTGTTGGACGAACCGGTCACAATCGACATCTGCGAAGCATCTAACGTTTATCTGGATGACAACGAAATCTACTTCGATTGATTTTAGGCGGCTGCGTCGGTGGTAACCCGTCGGCGCAGCCATTTTCCAAACGGCGCACGTAGCAAAACCAACCCGACAACCACCGCCATATATATAATGGGCTCAGGTGGCCAACTTTTGACGATCAACACATAATGCGCGGCCCCGGCAATCGCCGCGAAATACGTCAGGCGATGCAACTTGCGCCACGCCGCCGCGCCAAGCTTGCGCACAGACCTATTGTTGGATGTGATCGCCAATGGCAGCAGCATCAAAAACGCCACCATCCCAATTGTAATGAAGGGGCGTTTAACGATGTCTTCCCAAATCCCTGACCAGTTCAGGTATTTGTCCAAAATTACCCAGACCAACAAATGTAGCGAGACATAGAAAAATGCCATCAGGCCAATGGCCCGGCGAAACTTGAGCAGGTTCAAACCAGCCCATTTGCGCAGGGGTGTGATCAACAAGCCCGCGATCAGCAATTGCAGCGCCCATTCACCGTATTGATGTTCAAGCGCTTCGATCGGATCAGCGCCCAATTGATTTGTCAGCGCCCAATAGAAATAGACAGCACCCGGAATGACCAGACCCAGATACACAATCCAAGTCGGGACCCGCCGCAAACCGCTATTCACCTTTGACAACATCATTTGCCCCGCCTTACCCAAAATTGATCAGAAGAATTTGTTAAGGTCCATACCTTCATAAAGACTGGCCACGTCATCCTGATACCCGTTGAACAATTGTGTCGGAACGGGTTTGGCAAACAACCCGCCACCAAGGCGGCGTTCTTCGGCCTGGCTCCATGGGAAATCGATCTCAGGATTTACGTTGCTGTAAAACCCATAGGCGCGACCATAGGCTTTGTTCCACGATGTTGGCGGCTGTTTATCGGTCACCGTAATCCGCACAATTGATTTGATAGATTTGAATCCGTACTTCCATGGCACGACCAACCGCATCGGGGCGCCGTTCTGCTTTGGGATGTCCTTACCATAAATACCCGTCGCCATAATGGTGAGCGGGTGCATCGCCTCATCTATGCGCAGGCCTTCCACATAGGGCCAGTCCAGAACCGTCCCGTGAACCCCGGGCATCTCGTCCGGGCGTAACACAGTTTCGAAAGCGACGTACTTGGCATCGCTTTGAACGCCAGCCATCTCAAGCAGGTCTGACAATTCAAATCCGTTCCACGGCACCACGGCAGACCATTTTTCAACGCAACGGAACCGATACAGCCGTTCTTCGATGGTCATCTTGTCAAGAATATCCTCAAACGCGTAGTCGCCCGGGTTATCCACCATCCCGTCAATCCGAACGGACCAAGGGTCAATGGTCAAAGTATGCGCATATTTTGCTGGATCTTTCTTGCCGGTGCCAAATTCATAATAGTTACAATATCCGGTGATATCATCCCACGAGTTGGCTTCCATTTCTTCCGCGCCCACAATGCCTGGCGCACTGATCAAACCCAAGCCGGCAATACCTGCCATCAATTGACGTCGATTTAGATACGCGGCCTCCGGCGTGACATCGCGTTCTTTAAGGTCATTTTTCCACCGGTTGGCCATCGTTCGTCTCCTGAATGTTCGTTTCGCTTGAACTTGGCCATAAATTTGTGGCCGCGTCAGCGCAAAACAATCAATCTCACGAAACTGTGCCACCATTGTAACTTGGGCGGATCTTATTCATCGGCATCGATGACCCATCAGCCTGCACAATCCGAACGTGTCGGCGGCGCATCAATCGCGGTTCGGCAACGCCCACAGAATGCGCAATTGTCTCGACTTCTTTTATGACGGACTTCGCGTAGTGCGCGACCTTCTTATACTTGTCCTCGACAACCAACCCGGCCTGAAATCTTGGATCATGTGTTGTAATGCCAGTCGGGCAAGTGTTGCGATTACACTTTAGCGCCTGAATGCACCCCAGACTAAACATGAATCCACGCGCAGAGGTCACAAAATCTGCCCCCGCACATATTGCCCAGGCCACATCGCCGGGATTGACCAGTTTCCCGCTGGCAATCACACGAATGCGGTCCTTCAATCCATAGGTGTCGCGCAAATCTACCAGACGGGGCAATGCATCGCGAATGGGCAAGCCGACCAAATCCATCAATGGCATTGGTGCGGCGCCTGTTCCACCTTCTCCACCATCAACAGTGATAAAGTCAGGTGCACTTTGCGCGCCACGTTCCACAATCAGCTCAAAAAACTCTTCCCACGCTTCGGAGGACCCAATGACGGTTTTTATACCAACCGGTCGTCCCGTCACCCTGCGTATATGATCGATCAGGTCCAACAGCTCACCAAAGTCACCCACTTCAGTATGGCGGTTCGGTGAAATACTGTCCTGACCCGGATCAATTCCGCGAATTTCAGCAATATCTTCGCTGACTTTGGCACCCGGAAGAATACCACCCTTGCCCGGCTTAGCCCCCTGCGCCAACTTCAGCTCGAACATTTTAACGTGCGGGTTTTCAGAAATGTGCCGCAACATGTCATCGCTCAACGCACCATTTTCGTCCCGCACCCCATATTTGGCGGTTCCAATCTGAAACACGACATCACATCCGCCATTCAGGTGATGTGGTGAAAGTCCGCCCTCGCCTGTGTTTAGCCAAATACCCGCTTTGGCCGCCCCTCGACTCAACGCTTCCACCGCCGGTTTGGAAATTGCGCCAAAACTCATGCCCGAAATGTTGAATATCGACTTTGCCACATATGGAATGGCCGCATGTGGCCCGATCTGCATCGGGGCAGTTTTGGAAAACTGATCATCCAGCGGCGGAAACGCCGCGGGGACAAAAATTGTAGTGCCCGGAACGGTGAGACTGCGCGTCGATCCAAACGCCACTGTATTTCCCGCCCCCTTTGCCGCGTGTTTCACCCATTCCCGCTGCGCACGGTTGAAAGGCAATTCTTCGCGATCCATCGCAAAGAAATACTGCCTGAAAAATTCTCCCAGTGTTGAGAACACCCCCCGAAACCGTCCAATGACAGGATAATTCCGCCGGATCGCATCGCCCGTCTGGGTTTTGTCCAGAACGAAAAAGACCGCAACGACAACAACCAGCACCCCTAACACAAGCACAAATAGAAGCGCCAAAACCTGCAAAGCGTTCATTGCATAAGACAAAGGCACCTCCATCACTCAATTAAACTCAGGCGTTGGCTCAATCTTGCGCGACACAGAAAATCCCGGCAACCCAAAGTTCATCATGATGGCACGTATTTCTGGAACAATCTTTCAACGTTCCGGAAATACTCAAAATCTACGGACCATCCGCACTTTCCCAACCAAAATCATGCTACACGCGCCGCACACACCAGAAAACAGCGTGCACGGCACGTGCACTCAATTTGGTAACATATTCTCAATTTGGTAACATATTAATGAACCACCGCATCTTCCGGCGGTTGTCGATTTGTGCTGCCAACCCGGTCCCCGATGATCAAACCATCCGCGCCCGCAGACACCGGTACGGTACTGCCATCCAGCACATCACCCGATAGCAACATTTCGGCCAAAGGATCTTGTACCGCGCGCTGAATGACCCGCTTTAACGGACGGGCCCCAAACACAGGGTCATACCCTTCGTCCGCCAGCCACTTGCGAGCGCCTTCATCCAGTTCCAACGTGATTTTGCGCGCCGACAGACGTTTGGCCAATCGAGATAGCTGAATATCCACGATCCCATCCATGTTCTCACGGCTCAGGCGATCAAAGATCACTGTCTCGTCCAGACGGTTCAAAAACTCCGGACGGAAATGCGCGCGAACAGCGTCCATCACGTCACGTTGGGCATCCGCCGCATCCGCCCCTTCCGGCATTTGACTCAACGCCTGCGACCCGAGGTTTGATGTCAGTATGATCAAGGTCTGTTTGAAATCCACACGATGGCCCTGACCATCGGTCAGAACCCCATCGTCCAAAACCTGCAACAGCACATTGAATACATCCGCGTGCGCCTTTTCGACCTCATCAAACAAGATGACCTGATAGGGGCGTCTACGCACGGCTTCTGTCAAAACACCACCTTCATCGTATCCGACGTACCCCGGAGGAGCACCGATCAGACGAGCCACAGAATGTTTTTCCATGAATTCGGACATATCAATACGCACCATTGCATTGTCGTCATCAAACAGGAATTCGGCCACGGCTTTGGTCAGTTCGGTCTTACCGACACCTGTAGGTCCAAGAAACAGGAACGACCCCAAGGGACGGTTCTCGTCATTCAGACCAGCACGCGCGCGGCGCACGGCATTTGCTATTGAACGAACCGCTTTGTTCTGTCCGATAACGCGCTTGTGTAGGTTTTCTTCCATACCAAGCAGTTTTTCGCGATCACCTTCCAGCATTTTGGCTGTAGGGATTCCAGTCCAGCGCTCAACAACCTGTGCGATTTGCTCCGGGCGCACGGCCTCTTCGACCATCATGCCGTTTTCTTCAGCTTCTTCGGCCTTCGACAGTTGTTTTTCCAGACTTGGAATGACGCCATACGAAAGCTCACCCGCCTTGGCCAGATCGCCGTCGCGTTTGGCTTGATCAAGCTCGCTGCGCGCACGATCCAGATGTTCCTTCAGATCTCGCGCTCCGGCAAGCTTGTCCCGCTCGGCTTGCCACTGCGCCGTCATCTCTGATGATCGATCCTGCAAATCGGCAAGTTCTTTTTCCAGCTTAGCCAACCGATCTTTGCTCGCGGCATCGTCTTCTTTCTTCAACGCTTCCGCTTCGATTTGTTTTTGTAGGATCTCCCGATCCAGCGCGTCCAACTCTTCTGGCTTGCTGTCCACTTCCATGCGCAACCGGCTGGCGGCTTCGTCCATCAAGTCAATCGCTTTGTCCGGCAAAAACCGGTCCGTGATGTAACGATGGCTTAGAGTGGCCGCTGTCACCAACGAACTATCGGAAATCCGCACACCATGGTGCAGTTCGTATTTCTCTTTAATACCGCGCAGAATACTGATTGTGTCCTCAACGGTTGGTTCTTCAATAACCAACGGTTGGAACCGGCGGGCAAGGGCCGCGTCTTTTTCCACGTGTTTGCGATACTCATCCAACGTTGTCGCACCGATACAGTGTAATTCACCGCGTGCCAGTGACGGTTTGATCAGGTTGGCGGCATCCATTGCGCCATCACCTTTGCCGGCACCTACCAACGTATGCATCTCGTCAATGAACAGGATGATTTCACCTGCCGCGGCGGTAACTTCGTTCAGTACTGCCTTCAGACGTTCCTCGAATTCACCGCGGTACTTCGCACCTGCAATCAACGCCCCCATGTCCAAAGACATCAGGCTTTTGTTGGCAAGGCTTTCGGGCACATCGCCATTTACGATGCGCAAAGCCAGCCCTTCGGCAATTGCGGTTTTACCAACGCCGGGTTCACCAATCAGAACGGGATTGTTTTTGGTCCGACGGCTCAACACCTGCATGGCACGGCGGATTTCGTCATCCCGTCCGATGATCGGGTCAATCTTGCCCTCGGCCGCTGACTTGGTCAGGTCCAGTGCGTATTTTTCAAGCGCCTCATAGGTATCTTCGGCACTAGCAGAATCTGCGGTGCGCCCTTTGCGGATATCATTGATCGCACCGTTCAGGGCCTGTGCGTTCACGGCACCGGCCTCCAGTGCAACTCGCGCAGGTGATTTCACCATCGCAAGGGCCATCAACAGCCGCTCGACCGGCACAAAACTATCACCGGCCTTTTTGGCCAGCTTTTCGGCTTCGTCCAGAACTTTGCCGGTTTGTTGATCCATATATGTTTGCCCGGTGTCACCCTGAACCTGCGGGATCTTGCCAATCGCAACATCCAATGCCTGAACAACCCGTTCCGGCGCTCCACTTGCGCGGCGGATCAGATTGCTGGCCAATCCTTCGGTGTCATCCATCAATGCTTTGAGCAAATGTTCGGGCGCCAACTTTTGGTGGCTTTCCCGCATGGCAATCGTTTGTGCGGCTTGAATGAAACCACGCGACCGCTCGGTGAACTTGTTTAAGTCCATCCTATTTCTCCTTCTGACAAGCGTTACCCCGATTGCGCACCCTTAGTAGGCATACGACTTGCGGGAACCTCTACCCTGAAATGGGCAGTTGCCCGCCTGTCTTCAAGACGATCCGGCCAATTTCCGCCAATGCAGGAACATTTTCGTGAATCCCCCTGTTAATCGCTATCCATGACACCAAGTTATCCACAGGCAAACATAACAGATCCACAAGGGTGCAACCCCCAGGAACCTAAGGAGCAGACAAATGCAGACCGACAAGATTCAGTTCGACGACATCCGTTACAATCCCGAACGCGGCGCGTTTGAAGCATTGGTACGTCTCCACGACGGTGGTGAGGTATTTTCCTACCCAACCCATGTTCATGCACCGTTGCACGCGGAATACGAAATTATTGCCCGTGGATTAACTCTGGCAGCCCGAGACATGCATCACAGGAAATCTCCAACACTGCGATCGCACCGCATTGCCGCTCCGATTCAGCTTGCGCCGGTCTCGACGCAACAGAAATCGCTGATGCACCGTTTCTTTGGGAATCTGGCCGCCTAAAGCGGTGGGGAAATTCGCCTCAGATTTCACCATGAATTCACCAGTTCTAAACACCTATCTCTGATGTTGTGGGGTTATGGTGAATGCGATGTTGATCAAGAAAATCCAATACGACAATTTGCGCTTTGTGAAAGACAAAGGCAGCTATGCCGCTGTTGTCATTCTGACAACGAACGTTTGTACCATGTGTTTGCAAGCAAAAGCCCCCGGAGAGGCGGGTATGATTCGATCTGAAATTGCTGTTGGCCTGATGAGGGACGCATTGCGCCAAGTCCACCAATTGCCTGAGTACCGCACAGGACGGGAAAAAATCACTGTCGCAGATTATGTAACGCAAGAATTCCGCCAAACTGCTTGACGCCTTCCCGCCATCTGGCAACAAGGGCGCGACACCGTTTGGACAGGACCGCACCCATGCCCCATACCGATGACCGTTTGATTGTTGCCCTTGATGTGCCAAGTGCCATTGAGGGTTTGCACCTCGCTGAACAGCTTGGTTCGGCTGTTTCCTTTTACAAGATCGGCCTCGGGATGTTGACAGGCGGCGGGTTGGCCCTGGCAAACGAGCTAAAGCAGGACCACGGCAAGCGCATCTTCCTGGACATGAAACTGTTTGACATAGGCGCCACTGTTGAAAAAGCCGTGCGCGGGCTTGCCCAGTTTGATCTCGATTTTCTGACTGTTCATGGTGATCCCCACGTCGTGCGCGCCGCCAAGGAAGGCGCTGCAGGCAAAGACCTGAAAATTCTCGCGGTGACCATTCTTACATCCCTTGACCGAACTGACCTTGATGCAGGGTTGATCAAAGCAGGCGATATTCCTGATCTGGTGGCCGAACGCGCCAGCCGCGCCTTTGAAGCGGGTGCTGATGGTGTCATCGCATCCCCGCAAGAGGCCGCAATGATCCGTGCGCTGCCGCAATCCAAGGGAAAATTGATCGTAACACCCGGTGTGCGCCCTGCGGGAGCGGATTTAGGTGACCAAAAACGCGTCGCAACACCCGCGCAGGCGATCGCGGATGGTGCGGACCACATTGTCGTTGGCCGCCCGATTTGGGCAGCACCCAATCCTAAAGGCGCGACAGCGGCAATTTTGGCAGAATTGGGCTAATCCCATTTCCAAAAACGGTATTCTAAATGTCGTGGTTGCACACACCTATCGCTTCGATAATCGATTGGCTTGAAGGGCTGGTATCGGCAAGCGCAGTCCAAACCAAAACTATGTCGGCTGACGCCTCTGGCGTGTTGATCGGAACCGAAACGACAGGTTTTCCATCATAGCTAATATCAGTCGGTGGAACAGAGTAACTGATGCCCACGCCTTCGCCGTGCGCCGCAAGGGAACGCATCATTTCAAGGGATGCCGCCTCGTGTTCCACATTCAAAGTTACATTTTGTTCGCCAAGAAGGCGGCGGATGTAACCAAGGGACAATTCCTCGGCTGACAGGATCAGTGGGAGGTCTTTCAGGTCGTGAAGTTCAATAGCAGGAAATTTGGCCAGCGGGTGATCGGGCGATACAAATGCAACGGGGGCCACTTGTTTGATTTTCCTGCGGTTAAACCCGCTGTCAAATCCAACATCATATGTAATGGCAACATCCATGCGGCCGTGGGAAATATCTGCCGCCAGGTCAGAAAACCGACCTTCTTTGCCTTTGAATTTCGTGTCCGGGAATCGAACCCTCAAATCTGCCAAGGCTTTGGTCAGATACCAAGGCGCGATATCTTCGAAGCAACCTAATACAAAAGGGCGCTCTGCCTCTGTGGCGCACTCGATTGATGTTGCCGTTTCGAGGAGATCACGGGCCTGTTGAACAAACCGATGCCCAAAAGGGGTTAATTTGATCGCGGCACCCTTGCGGCGGACAAAAATTTCGCGACGCAATGCCGTCTCAACGCGTGTAATGGCAACCGACAATGATGGCTGTGATACATTCAGGATCTGAGCGGCCTCTGTCAGGCTACCGGCATCCGCGACGGCCACAGTGTACTCATATTGGCGCAGTGTAATATATAACATTAAGCTAATATATAAATGAAATACTATTATTAGAAACTATTTATTGGCTCCCGTAAGGTACTTCAAACTGAAGGAGCCTCTGATGCATGCACTGATCACACAAAGCGATATAGACACATTTCAACGACACGGCGTTGTCCTTGTTAAGGGGTTGTTTAAATCTGACGTGGAAACGATCCGCATTGGGATCGAACGCAACATGACGGAGCCCGGCCCTTATGCGTCCGAGAATCTAAGTGAGGGCGAAAAAGGGCGGTTTTTTGATGATTATTGCAACTGGAACTGTATCCCGGAATTCGAACAGGTGATCCGCAACTCTCCTGTCGCCGAAGTTGCCGCAGACCTCATGGGTTCAAGCCGCGTGCAGGTTTTTCATGATCATATCCTTGTGAAAGAACCCGGAACCGCCAAAGCAACTCCTTGGCATCAGGACGGCCCATATTACTTTGTCGATGGCATACAAAACGTCAGCTTCTGGTCCCCCATGGATTCGGTAAAGGGAAACAGCCTGCGGTGCGTAACAGGAAGCCACGCATGGGAAAAACCTGTCCTGCCAACACGGTGGTTGGCTGAAACAAACTTTTATCCGGATGAAGACAAATACATGCCCGTTCCCGACCCCGACGCGGAAGGCATGGATATAGTGGAGTGGGAAATGGAACCCGGCGATGCGGTTGCGTTTAACTTTGGCACCCTTCATGGCGCGCGTGGCAATACAACGGATGTCCGCCGTCGTGCATTTTCGCTCAGGTTGGTGGGGGACGACGCCCGTTACGTTGAACGACCCGGCCCTACATCCCCTCCATTTCCAGGGCATAATATGACGCCTGGTCAACATCTTCGCGAAGATTGGTTTCCCACGATTTTTCAACGCCAATAACGGCCCACTTAGAATTGCGCTTTCTTGCGGGGCGGTCGCGCCGGGAACTTGTCAAATGGGTTCAGCAGCCTTCTGTTATACTGTAAGGTAAAATGACCTAACACCGGCCTCAAATCATGCCTGCCTTTTGCCGCGATTGCCTGACCCAGATTGATCCTGCCCCGCGCTGCACGTCATGTCACAGCCCGCGGGTCATGATCCATGACGAATTGTTTGATCTCAGCATCGCACATATGGATTGCGATGCGTTTTATGCCAGTGTTGAAAAGCGTGACAATCCAGAGTTAACCGACAAGCCTGTCATTATAGGCGGTGGGCGACGCGGCGTTGTGTCGACGGCGTGTTATGTTGCGCGCATCCAAGGCGTGCGTTCTGCAATGCCGATGTTCAAGGCGCTTAAGCTATGCCCGGATGCCGTTGTTGTGAGGCCGCGCATGGAGGTTTATTCAAAGGTTTCTCGCGAGATCAGGGCAATGATGCTGGACCTGACGCCATCCATCGAACCCCTGTCATTGGATGAGGCGTTTTTGGACCTAACAGGAACCGCAAGATTGCACGGCGCACCACCCGCGATCATGTTGGCCAAACTTGTGCGCCGGATGCGAACCGAGCTTGGGATTACCGGGTCCATTGGCCTGTCGCACAACAAATTCCTGGCGAAGGTAGCATCGGACCTCGACAAACCACGTGGGTTTTCGGTGATTGGCAAGGCAGAAACTGGCGCATTCCTTCGCGACAAACCGGTCCGAATGATTTGGGGCGTCGGTCAGGCCGCGCAGGCGTCATTGGATGCGGCAGGCATTCGCACATTCGCGGATTTGCTGCGATGGGATCGAGCCGATTTAACAGTTCGGTTTGGATCGATGGGCGAACGCCTGTGGCATTTGGCGCGCGGCAACGATCACCGAAGCGTCAATGCACGAACACCGGTCAAATCGATTTCCAACGAAACTACGTTTTTTGAGGATACTGGAAATCCCGACATATTGGACGGGCACATCTGGCGCCTTGCCGAAAACGTTTCCGACCGTACCAAGGCGCGCGAATTGGCAGGCAGGGTTGTAAACCTGAAACTCAAACGATCCGATCACTCTTTGATCTCGCGCCGTGTTGCCTTGCGGGACGCCACGCAAATGGCAGATGTTATATACCGCACGGCACGGAATCTCATGGATCAGGTCAAAGATCAGGCGCCCTATCGGTTAATTGGTGTGGGGTTATCCGATCTTGTACCAGAAACCGGTGCAGATTTATCGGGTGACTTGCTGGATCCGAACGCAGCTCGACGCAGTGATGCAGAACGAGCCACGGACGAAATTCGCAAAAGATTCGGCACAAAGGCAATTTTGAAAGGCCGGGCGCTCAGATAGTGTCGGGGGTGTTATTCCGCTGCCAGTGAATCCAGAGAAGGGCGCCCAACATCAGCAATTTCGGCAATCACAGACCGCAGCATTGACTGAAACTGTTCAAAATCTGAATTAGGCCTTACTTTTTTCTCGTCCATATACAAGGCGCGGTCGATTTCGACCTGAATTGCATGCCTGCTTCGCGCCGGTCGGCCGTAATGTTGGGTAATAAACGCCCCGGCAAATGGCGAATTTCGCGCAACGTTTAGCCCCACAGAAGAAAATGCGGCTTCAATTCGGTCAACAATTCTGGAATCAGCCGAAGCACCGAAACGGTCGCCCAGTACCACGTCGGGGCGCCGCCCACCTGACATAATGGCAGAATCCATGGCCTCATGAGGCATGGAATGGCAATCAACAAGAATTGCCTCACCAAACAGAGCATGCGATTGGCCCATCTGCGCAAGCAACGCTTTGTGGTAAGGGCGCCAATACCCGTCAATGCGTTGATTTGCTTCGACAAGGCTCATTTTGCCATGATAGATCGCCCTGCCGTTTGCGACGACGCGCGGAATGATGCCCAAACCGGACGAAACACGCGGATTGTGCCCAGTTTGACGCGCACCTTCAATTAAAGCCGGGTCAAGTTCGTCGGGGCTTCTGTTCAGATCCACAAAGGCCCGTGGCGCGCCTGCGTGCAAAAATGGCGCCCCCATTTGGGGCGCGCACCCAAACAACTGATCAACAAACGCATCCTCGGAGCTGCGGATTGATGTCTCGTCAAGGTCACTACGTTGCAAAAACCATTCAGGGTAATCGCAACCACTGTGAGGCGACGCAAAAACCACACTGGTCGTGCGTTTTTGGGGGTGAATTAGATGATAGGCAACCTTGGGCATTGTTTCTCCTGCTCTCAATCATCATAACGCGAAAAATTCCCGGATCAAAAGCCCTTGATCCACCCGACGACTCCTTTTATAGACCAGCGCACAGGCGCGGAATTCCGCGCCCCTATTTGTTGGGGGCAAGGGTGCGTGTCGGTATTCATGGGCGCTTAGCTCAGTGGTAGAGCACTTCGTTGACATCGAAGGGGTCACAAGTTCGAACCTTGTAGTGCCCACCATGAATTCACTGCCTCGGGTTACCGGGGCGCCCGCAACCACAGGCGCTGGCCCGCGCCGCGACAGACAGGAGACGACAATGAAAGTTCGTAACTCACTCCGCTCGCTCAAGAACCGGCACCGGGATTGCCGCGTCGTGCGCCGCAAAGGCCGCGTGTACGTGATCAACAAAACCCAGCGCCGCTTCAAAGCCCGTCAAGGCTGAGTCAAGCGCCCGCACTGTGCGGAAGTTTCAAACCCCGTCCTTTTTGGGCGGGGTTTTTTTGCGCCCATTGCGAACCATTGACCAGATCCGAAATTCTTCCTAAGGTTGTGCATCATTAACCCGTAAACTAGGGCTCCTCTCATGCAAAAACTTTCTACTTGTTTCTACATCGTAGCAACAGGCCTGACGTTATTGGCTGGCCCAGCCAACTCAATGACCACCGCCATGGTCCTGAGCGACAATTGTGTGATTACGCAAGGGTATGCGCCGGAAACCGGTAACCTCACCAATCGCCCACTTGCCCGGTTGACCATTAAGGAAAGCGCGACCCCCTCACGGGAACAGAGATTTGCTGGTGAAGTGGGAATACTTCTAGCGCGCGAATTGATTGATTTCGGTTTGGATAAGGCCAAGGCGTATCTTGAACGCAAAGCTGAGCCACAGACCACTAGCTTCTCCAACACGATCCCAACTACCCTTATGAGGCTTTCATCCCCTGAAACACTCGAAGCTGGAACAACGATTCACGATGTTACCCTCGAGCCCACGATTGCCTGCGTCACATTCCTGGCAAATGTTCGTCCAATCACTCACAATGGCGCTAAGACCCGCAAAACATCTGGCGCGGGAAACGCTGAATGGCGCGAAGTTTGGGACAAAACAGGTCCTGATCCGATCACGGTGAATGACCGCCTTCAAAAAGCGGGATTCAACTGGAAAAATGATTCTCTTGCACTTGTTTTCGAAGGTCGCTGGCATTTCTCCGACGACGGGCAGGCGGCCCATTTCGTTCCTCTATACATTATGGTTCAGAATTTTGAACACCCAGACAAAACGGGAACAGCTCAAGCCAACTCAACACGCCAAATGGCTCTTGCCATTCGGGTCAGCCGGCCAACCAACGGCGGCACCACCGAAGACGTGGTGATGTCCCAGCGGATCGACATTGGGAAAGTCTCGATAACAAAAAGGGATGGCCCCTCAATTAATGGTGTCTCGGCCATCAGCGGCCTGGGACCAAAATACGTTCAGGCCGTCATTCCCACACAAGGCTGGGGTGGTTTGTCACTGGATCTATCGGAAAGCATCAAGCCGTTGGAAAAGGCCCTGAAAGCCAAGGTGAAGCCGGAAGATATACGCGGGTTCGATCCAGTGAATGTCATTATTGAGGCCACGGCTACGAAAAACCCAAACGCGGCAATCGTGTTTCTGGCTGGCTTTGTCACCAAAGAGGACGTCAAGACCAAGCTGTCCAATGCCATCAGGGACGAGCTAGGCCTAAACACGGATAGTGAGATCACTGCAGAGCGTGTCGCCAAGATAGATGCCCAAATTGCGTTCCTGGAATCGAGTAAAGAAATACTGAATGAAATTACGGAAGACGAACGTAACAACATTCAAATAGCACAACTTGCGGCAATTCCCGGCAAAATTCTGGAACTCAAAATCTTAAAGTTGCAACTGAATTCCGACTTTTCACTTGGAGATATCCTGGACA
>Ga0209344_10003529_pt1 | contig 15344 bp, 9 predicted proteins | sample Cruoilmetagenom6_FD_187293 | JGI IMG/M metagenome (GOLD analysis project Ga0209344, IMG submission 187293) | Oil polluted marine microbial communities from Coal Oil Point, Santa Barbara, California, USA - Santa Barbara Oil Seep Sample 6 (SPAdes)... | ecosystem: Environmental > Aquatic > Marine >...
ACAGCTGGCCGTTTGACTCCCCCGGTTCCCGGTCGAGTTTCCAGCCGTACTCGAGGCGGATGGGCCCGGCCGGCGTATCGAGAGAGAAACCGAAGCCGGCGCCCCAACGAATGTCGCCGAAACGGATGTCCCTGGGGCTTGCCCAGACGTTTCCGGCATCGACAAAAACATGGGTCGAGAAGAGCCACCACACTTTGCGGATGTACTCGGCGTTGAAGAGTACCAATGCGTTGCCGCCGATGGGATCACCTTCAAAGTTGATGGTCTGGCCCGGAATGCCCAGAAAGTCCCTTTTGAAGGCGCGGTGGGTGTTGGCACCGCCGGCGAAGAAGCGGGTGTTGAGCGGAATCTGGAGGTTTTCCGGGAGGTGGCTGTCGGGACCGAGGGGGTGGATGGCGCCGACGCGCAAGCCAATGGCGCCGCGGCCGTTGGCGATAGATCCGTAGAGAGTCGTGCGGGCGAAGAGCTTGAGGAATTCGGCGTTGGCCTGGAAGAGCGGAAAGGCATAGTCGACAGCGATCTCTGAATACGTGCCCCGGGTCGGGACCAACTGATTGTCGCGGTAGTCCCATTCGAGGGTGGGCGTAATGGAAGAGATCCGGGCCTCCTCCTCCTCTCGGCCGATCTCGTCGCTCACGTTTTCGGGCTGGACAATTTGGTACTCATAGCGCCACCACGATCGGAAGGGGCGCTTATAGCGGTCGCCGACATCGATCCAAAGCCCCTGCCGGCGCTGCGCGTAGGTCGCGAACTCCTCATAGGTCCGGTAGATCACGAAGTAGGCCGGGAGGTTGAGCTTGGGCAGACGGGGTTCGCGGACACCCAACTGATAGCGCTGTTCAGTTCCCGAGAGAATCGTTTCGACCGAGAACGCATGAGCACCGCCGAAGAGGTTGAGGTGGTACCAGCCCAGGGTGACCCGGAAGCGATCGGTCTCGTTCCAACCGAGACCGACGACATAGCTTTTTTGGAGACCCTCTTCGAGGAGAACGACCAACCCGCGATCGGTGTGGCGCTCCTGACCCGGCATGGGAAGCAGCTCCACCCTTCTGAAGAGCGCGAGCTCGTAGAGCTGCTGCTGAGCCAGGAGCATCTTCGCCCGCGAGTAGGGTTCGCCCTCGCGGACCCCAGTTCGCCGGAGGGTGCGTGCAATCACCGATTCCCGCGTCCGTTGGAGACCGGCGATGACGATCTTTCCGATACGAACAAAGCTCCCGGGCTCGGCGCTGAGAATCACGCGCGCATCACCGAGCCGGGAGGCGTCAACTTCGGCCGTGACACGGCCGTCGGGGTAGCCGGTATCCGCCAGCAGGGCTTCGAGACGGCGACGCGTTTCCTCGACCTGCCTCTGATCCCACGGGGACGCCTCCTCGATGGGCAGGGGCGTCTTCTCGAGGGCGGCGACGGTTTCGGCGGGAATTCCATCGATTCGGAGATCGGTGAGGAACCACCGCAGGCCCTCGTCCACGGGAAAGACGACCCGCGCCAGGTCATCGCCTTCGGCCTCGAACCTCGGCGTGCCGATATCTGCTTCGGGGAAGCCAAAGCGCCGGTAAAGATCGATGAGAGCCAGCCGATCCCGCTCGAGCGAGCTCTGACTGACGTCCTGACCCCTGAGCCCGCGAACCGCCCCTTTTCGGGTCGCGATGGTCGACAGGAGGAGCTTCTCGGTCAGACTCTTTGCACCCGGGAACTCAATGGCACCGACCTTTCTGACGATCCCTGGATCGGCGGTGATCTCGAGAATGGGCTCTGACTCGTCGGTCACAAGCTCGGCCGAAACCTCCGCAAGAAGGTACCCGGCCTCCTGGAGTCGTTCGCGGACCCGCTCGGCGAGGGCGTCGGTCTGGTGAGGGTGGATCTCTTCCTTTTTGGGATCGGGAACGGCATTGAGAAACGCTTTCGAACCCTCCTCGGGGTAGGCCAGTTCCATCCGGTAGTGGTCTCCGAGATCCACCGAAACCTCGAGTTCAATGGAGTCGCCATCGCCGACATGCTTGACATGCAGGACCTCGGCTTCCCAGTAGCCGGCCTCCTTGAGGTTGTCCTCGACCTTCTGTCGGACATTTTCTTCGAGCCCGATCGTGAGCTTCTTGCCCGTTTTGATCTTGGGAGTGGCGATGGCTACGATCTCGGGATCGTCGATGCCGTCCAGCTTCACGCGACTGACGGTCAAGGGTGGACCGAGTTCAGCGGTGATCGTGACGGCAACGGTGTTGGTCGCACGGTGATAGTCGAGGAAGGCCTCGATCCGGGGGTCCGCATATCCCCGCTCACGGAGTTTGCGGGTGATCCGCCGGGCGCCTGCCTCGATGCTCGTCAGCGACACAACGTCGCCCCGGCCGACCTCGAGCCATTTCTCGATCCGTTTACGCAAGACTCGGTTTCCGACCTCGATGTGAATCTGGGCAACCGTTGGTTTCACGCTGATCCGGACCATGACGTCCAGGCCGTCCGATGTCTCGGCGGCCTCGATCTTGACCCACTCGGCGTCGGTGGAAGCGTACATGGACAGGATTGCGTCGCGCAGGAGCGCACGGTCGAGGGTTTCACCGATCTCGAGCCCGAGCACCTCGAGCGTGGCTTCGTGATTTACGGAGCTGTCGCTCTCTACCGAGAGTCTCGCGATGGGAGTCTCGTTGATGTTGGCAGCCAGGGGTGGGGCGGTGGTGGCGATGAGCCACGCAGCGAATCCCATCAGGATCGAGCGGAGACCGGGGAAACGACGGGAGTGAAGAGCCACGACGCAGACTCTCAGTAGGGTCGCCGCATCTTGATGTCGAGACCGTAGGAACCATCGAGGTCACGACTCGCCTCGAGGAAGATTCCGGGGGCGAGATACCAGCGGCTGACGATGACTTCGGCCCGTTCGCTCGACAGATTTGATTGCAGGGTGACGGTCCAGTTGGGTGCGAGTTGCTGAACCACGGTGACCCGCGCCGCCGGTCCGCTGGTTGCGTTGTTGGCGAAGGGGTCGACCCGGACGTGGGGCAGCACCCATTTGGTTCTGCGGTCGAGCTCCGAGGAAATCTGCTGCGACAGGATCGTCGATGCGAGTCCGACTCCCATGGCGCCGCTGCCCAGGCTGTCGCTGCGGTAGCCCATTGCGAGGAGGGAATAGACCTGCTCCTGGGGCAATGGCGGGCTCGAGGTGACCTGAGGAACGAGCCGATCGGAGGTGCCCGAGACCCGCAGCGTCACCTGGTAGTTCTGCACCCAGGTGGTGAGCTGGAGTTCAATACTCGGGTCGATTCGGTCGGGATCGGCAAAGGTGAAAATGCCCCTTTCGAGATCGTAGCGAAGGTTTTGGAGGGTGATCTCGCCCCCTTCCTCGAACTCGACCTTGCCCACCAGTCCCGGATTGTTGGTGGTGCCCGTGACGTGCAGATTGGCCGAGCCCACGAGGCGAACAAAAGGACTGCGCAACTCGATGGTCTGATCGGCTTCGATCCTCAGATCGAGGCTCGGGCCGCCCTCTCCGGGCGGCGAGGACGCGCCTCCGAACCACTCCAGGATGAGCATTGAGGGAGCTTCGCGTCGCTGCAGCGAGGCGCGGTCAACCTTCAAATCACCGCTGATGTGGAGATCATCGGTGGGGCCGTTGAGCCTCCAGGGGCCCGAAAGACGAGCATTCAGACCCGAAAAGACGGGATAGGTGAGTCCACTCACTTCGCCCGCGAGGTCGAGCGAGATGACACCGTTTCGCCAATTGACCCGTCCGTTGGCGATCCCTCGACCCTGCATAAATCGGAACCCCGAGCCATCAACCACGACGTCGTCCTCGGACAACAGAATCGTGCCGTCGATCCCCGACAGAATCGTCTGTCCTCCGGGAAGCCGGAAGGAACCCTGGGCGATTTCGGCAATCCCCTCGAAGCGGGGTCGATCGAGGGTGCCGAGCATCTCGATGACTCCGGTGGCCCGACCCGCGGGTTCCCAGTCTGGGACGAAGAATCGCAGCAGGAGTGCATCCATGGTGCCGGTGGCGTTGCCGTGGATCGAGCCGTCCGCACCGATTCCCCAACGCAGGAACACGCGGTCGTTTCGGTGGCCGAGATAGAGATCCTCGACCTCGAGTCCATCGCCGGAAAGGAAGAAGTGAGCCGGTCCGAGGAGTCGAACGGGATCATCCTGGAGATTGAGCCCGAGCTTTTCCACGGTGCCGGCGATGGTCGGCAGCGAGCCCGCCGGCCAGTCGACATCGACGTCGACTTCAGCGGTCCCGTCCAGTGGGATCCCCGAACCCGGGAGCACCCTGGCCAGGAGATCCTGGGCCGACGTGAGCCGGAGCTTGCCGCCTCCGGCCAGCTGTCCCTCTGCCTGACGAACAAGCTCGACCGAGCCTTCAACAGCATCGGCGAGTCCACCGCGGATAACCCAGCGGTCGGGCTCCGCGGTGACGGTGATGTTCCCCGCCTCCGTCCTCGCATCGAGACTACCGGTGGGGTGGCCGTCCGGTGTGAGCCGGCCGACGAGTCGAGCATTGGTGGTATCGCCGATGGTGCGGGTGATGGTTTCGCCGAGAAAGGCCAAAGGCATGCCGTTCCAAACAAGGTCAGTGCCGACGTCGCCGTCAGCGACCTGCCACCACACGCGCCCCTGCAGACCGTCGTCGAAGTCGAGTCCGCGCGCCTCGAAACGGCCGTCGGCGAGGTTGATGGTCGCCGTCGCGTCGCCGAGGTCGAGGCCGGCGGCAACCACATCCGCAAGACCCGCGGCCCACGAACCTCGGGGGAGGCCGATGGCGCCGCGGAGACCGCCGGTGAACGAGAAGGCGCCATCCGCCATCCCCTCGAGACCGGCCCACCCGGCGATGGTGGCGATGGGTAGGCGGTGGCCCCGGAGATCGAGGCCGAGTTGTTCGTTACCGGCGCTCGGATCCCAGGTCAAGGTCCCTTCGAACTCGCCGGACCCGTCACCCAGGCTGAAACGCGACGGCTCGAGGGTCAGCTGTTTGCCGCCAATGAGAGCGTTGGTGACGACGTGGTCGAGAGCGATCGGGCCCCAACGTAAGGGTCGTGCATCGAGGCGAGCGCTCACCAAGAGCTCCTGCCAGGGTCCGCTCAGACTGACCTGGAGCCGACCACTGCCTTCAACCGCCGGCAAGGCCTGGCTGCCGATCCACGAGTTGACCATCGGCACGATTTCTTCCAGGGCCGCAGGCATCGCGGTCACGGACCACGAGGGCTGCCATGTGCCGATGGCGAGTGGCCCCTGCCAGCTCATGACCGAGTTGCCGATCCGGAGTTCGTCGGAGCTGAAGCTGAGTGCGCGATCTCCCTTGAGTTCGACAAGCAGCGGTCCGGATGCAGGCAGCAGGCCCTCGGTGGGGTGGAAGAAGGTTTCGGCGCGGCCGTGTCCGAGGGGGAATGATCTGCCATTCCAGTCGATCTCCACATCAGCATCGAGCACCGCGGCGATTCCGGCCGACGAAATGCCGAGACTGCGGAGAATCTCAGCGACCTCGACACCGCGGCCGTTGACTCGAACATTGTGGGGAAAGCTGCCGCCGAAATCTGCGAGTGAGTACTCGCCGTTGATCCGCCCGCCGAAGAAGGTCGCGCGGTCGAGATCGCCGCGGAGGACGCCATCGGCGAAGACCAGGCGACCGGCCACGTTGTCGAGGGGGAAGCCGGCTGCCTCGAGGTGGCTTGACCGGATCTCGACCTGAACCGGCTCGCCCGCTCCTGGTTGGATCAACGAGTCGATGTCAACCGTGCCGGACAGGATCCCGCCGGCTTTGACGATGCGATCCAGGATCGCGAGATCGATGGCGCCGACGACAGCGATGGATGTCTCGGTCTTTCCGCCGATGGTTCCATGTCCGCGCAGCGCGATACCATCGCTGGCGACGGTCCACGACGGGATGTGGAGTCCGTCGTCGATCACCAGTCGTGCCGCGATCGCGAGGCTGAACGGCTCGAGTCCGGGAACTCGGAAATCGGCGTTGTCAACTCGTGCGAAACCGGTCGGTGGACCGTCCTCGGAGCTCCACCCGACATCCATCCCGGTGAGTGACAGGTCGATCTTCCCGGGCATATCGGTGCCGACGAACTCGATGTGGGTGAGGTCGAGGTGGCGGACCCGAATCTTGAGCTTGGACTCTCTTCCTTCACCTTTGGGAGGAGTGCCGTCGAGCGCGACTTTGACGCCGTCGGCGGCGACCGTGCCGAGTTCGATGGTCTGTCGGGTGAACCAGATTCTCGCGAGATCGACGTCGGCGGTGTCGATTTCGGCACGGATGCCGGGGCCTTCGAGTCGAACACCGTTGAGGTGGAGCCTCGGGGGGATGAAGCCCCAGGACAGATCGTCGATTTCTAGAGCGAGATCACGTTGCGCGGCGACCGTCTGGATCCACTCGCGCGCGAGTCGTCGGGTGGGTCCGGCAGTGAGCAGCATCCTCGCGATGAGGACCACCAACAGGAACGCAGCGACCGTTGCCAGTACGGCAATGACCGTGCGCCTGAGATGACGGTATCTCAGTTTCCGCGTTCGCCCCACTTCAACTTCCGATGGAGCACCTGGAAGTAGGACCGACTCGGCTCGATGATCAGATACACCGGGTCTGAACATCGCCGAATTCGGACCAGATCCCGAGTGGTCAGGGGAAAGCCCCGCTGGCCGTCGAGGGTGAGAAACACCTCCTCCGAAAGGCTTTCCAACCGGATGTCGATCACCGAATCGAGGGATAGGGCGATGGGCCTGTTGGTCAGGGTGTGGGGACAAATCGGGGTGACCAGGAGTACTTCGAGGGTTGGATAAAGAATCGGCCCGCCCGCCGAGAGACTGTAGGCGGTTGATCCGGTGGGGGTCGCGACGATGAGCCCATCCGCCTTGAAGCGGCTGACGAACTGATCATCGACGTGCATGGAAAGAACGAGCATCCTCGCGACGGCGGACTTGTTGATCACCATGTCGTTGAGGACTGTGTGTGTCGTCGCCGGCTCGTCCGGGGTATAGACCGTCACCTCGAGCCGTTCTCGGCGCTCGAGGGTCACCCGGCCTTCGATGGCGGCGGAGAGCATTGGAAAGAGGTGCTCGACCGGATGCTCGGTCAGGAAACCGAGAGTGCCCATATTGATGCCGAGAATCGGGGTGCCGTTGATTGGACCATGCGTCACCGACAGCAGGGTGCCGTCGCCTCCGAGAACCACCACCAGATCGGAGCTGGAGGCGAGTTCGGAACGGCTGCAGCCGGCTTTTGTTCCAAGCACCTCTGCGGATGACCCGTCGAGAACGGGTTCGATCCCGAGGTGCTCGAGCTCGACGAGAAGCTGACGACCGAGTTCGGCAGCCTCGTTGCTCGAGGTCTTGAGCACGACCCCCACACGGCGAATGGTGTCTTCAGTCACCGCGCCATTGTACAAGCCCGACGCGCGGCTCTGCAGCACAGGATCTTCATCGCTGCCTCGATCGAGAAAACGGCCCGCTGATCCCGGATTCAGTCGCGGACTCCCTTGCTTCCGACTTTCCCCTAGATATAGTGGGTGCCGGACCGAAATTACACAAGATATTGTGGTTCTTTGGGTCAGGTCGATGGATTGCCGGCGGTGGTCGCATAGACCCCTAAATTCTTCCTGGCCAAACCCTTGACAGCGCTCGGCGACCCCTTCATCATTGGGTGGTCTGAAGTGGTCGGAAATGGTAAGAAGTGGCTCGCGGAGTGTCAGCGGGCCGCTCGACACGTTGAAAGGAGTAAGAGTGGAACGTTTTCGCGGGGGATTCCCGGCGACCATCGACGCCAAGGGTCGGGTCAAGCTGCCGGCGAGGCTGCGCGAGCAGCTCGAGATCTCCTTCGGACGTGAAGTATACATCTGCTCTTTCTTCCCCCATGAACTGAGGTTCTATCCGCTGCCGGTGTGGCAGGGTGTTGAAGAACGCCTGCTCTCCAAACCGACCATGAAGCCAGCGGTGCGAAAGCTCATCGAACGGGTCAATTACGGCCAGCTCCAGGAAATGGACGATCATGGCCGACTGCTCGTGCCGTCCCTGCTCAGAGAGATGGTCGAGGTCGAAGGTGAAGTCGTGGTCTCGGGTCGAATCAACCACCTCGCCGTCACCAACCGTTCGCGGGCTGTGTCCTTCCTGACCGATGAACTGCTCAGCGACGATGAGCAGAACGAGCTCGCCGATCTGGAGCTGTGATGGAGGACCCGGGTGCTCTCCGTCCATATACCCGTTCTCGCCGGCCCGGTGGTGGAGTGGTTGGCGCCCACGGCGCCGGGGCTGCTCGTCGATGCCACCCTCGGTCTCGGTGGCCACGCAAAGGCTCTGCTCGAGGCTGCTCCGAGTTTCCAGCTCCTAGGTGTCGACCGTGATCCGGAGGCCGTCGCCGAGGCGAGGCGACGGCTGGAGCCGTACGGCCATCGGGTCACCATCGTCAACGGTCGTTTTGATTGTTTGCCGGAGATTCTCTCCGAACGGGATTTTCCAAGACCCGTGGCGATTCTCGCGGATCTCGGATGCTCGTCCCTCCAGCTCGACACTCCCGAACGAGGATTCTCGTTTTCGGCTGACGGCCCCCTCGATATGCGAATGGGCTCCGAAGGCGCTACTGCCGCCGAGTTGGTCAATACGGCCGACGAGGAGGATCTGGTGAGCCTCTTCTGGCGATATGGCGAAGAACGGCGGTCGCGGGCGGTTGCCCGCGCCATCGTGCGTCAGCGGCCGCTGGGGTCCACCAATGAACTCAGCCGCTTGATCGAAAGGGTCGTACCCCGCAAAAAGGGCCGGAAGATCCATCCCGCGACCCGCGTATTCCAGGCGCTGCGAATCGCGGTCAACGATGAACTCGGCCAGCTCGAGCGGTTCATCGAACCCGCCGTCCGGTCGTTGCGGCCGGGCGGGCGGATGGCGGTGATTTCGTTTCACTCGCTGGAGGACCGGATCGTCAAGCACAGCTTTGCGAGGATGCAGGGCAAGTGCACCTGTCCACCGGGCTTTCCCGAGTGCCGCTGCAATCCCGAGGAACTTCTCCATGTGCTGACCCGGAGTCCCATCCGACCCTCCGATGATGAAACCCGCGACAATCCGAGATCTCGGTCGGCCCGCATGCGGGTCATCGAACGGAGCAAGGGGAGCTGAAGGTGGAGCTCCCCGTCGTCGGTCCGTCCAACCGTTTTCTGGTTCCCCAGCGTGATCGACGCTGGCCGCATGTGTTGAGTACCTTCCTGCTGCTCGCGGTGCTCGTGGTGGGCGCCCTCGGTCTGGTGGGTTGGCCGCGGCTCAAGATCACCTCCATCCACTACGACCTCATTCGGCTTCGGGCGGACGTGGATCAGCTCGAGTCGCGTGAACGGGTCTTGCGGCTGGATCTCGAGTATCAGCGCAGTCCCCGGGTCCTGGCGGCGAAGGCCGCTGAACTCGGCCTCGTGCCGTCCGAGAAATCCGATCAGACACCATCGCCCGAAAACGGAGGCGTATCGTGAGCGGGCGGCGGCTGTGGGCGGTCGTGCTCATGCTCGTCATCGGTGGAATGACGGTGGTTGCGAGGGCGGTGCAGATCACCGTGGTCGATGGCCCGGAGTGGCGGGAGCGCGCCAGACGTCAGCACCAACAGTTCATCGAGGTCCCGGGTCCGCGCGGCACTATTCGAACGGCTGACGGTTATGTTCTCGCCACCTCGTTGGAGCGCGTGGCCATCCAAGCCGACACCCACCTGTTGGATGATCCCGAACTCTTCGCCCAGGCGGCGGCGCCGCTCATCGGGATCGATGGTGATGAACTCGCCGAGCGGCTGACCGGCGGTCCCCGGACGGTGTGGCTGGCCAAGCAGGTCAGGGTCGAAACCGGTGAAGCCGTCCGTGAGCTCGCACCCACCGCGGTGGTCCTGGTTCCCGATTTCGCACGCGTCTACCCCCTGGGAGAGGTCGCGGCTCCGGTGGTCGGATTCGTCGGCCGGGAAGAGCTGCGTATGGTGGGCCGAGCGGGTTTCGAACACCACTACAACGACGAACTCGCCGGCGAACCGCAAACCTATCTGGCGGTCAATGACGCTATCCAGCGCAAGGTCAGGCTCGAGCGACTCGAGCGCGGCCGCGATGGTCGTGACTTCAAGCTGTCGCTTCATGCACGGCTCCAGGCGGTGTGCGAGACCGAACTGCAAAGGGCCATCAAAGAGCTTCGGGCCGACGCCGCATCGGCGGTCATTTTGGATCCCCGCACCGGCGCCATCCTCGCCCTCGGTTCGGTGCCGTCATTTGATCCCGCCGCCCCCGGCCGGGTCCCGCCCGAACAGTGGCGCCTGAGACCGGTTCAGGATGCCATCGAACCCGGCTCGACGGTCAAACCCGTCGTCGCCGCGGCGGCTCTGGTCGCCGACTCGATTCGGTCGGGTGAGCGCTTCAATTGTCTCGGTCGAGGAGTTCGACTCGCCGGTTTCTGGATCCGCGACCACGTCGATCCCGGGCGCTACACCCTCGACGAAGTGGTGGCCTACTCGGCGAACACCGGGATCATCGAGGTCGCCGAGCGAATCCCGCAAAAGGCGCTCTATCAGACCTTCGCCGCCTTTGGATTCGGTCGTCGCAGCGGGATCGATTTTCCAGCCGAAGCCCGGGGTCTCATGCCCGAGGTTAAAACCTGGTCCAAGCTCAGTCGGGCCGGGTTCGCCCTTGGTCAGGAACTCACGGTGACGCCGCTTCAGGTTGCCCTGGCCTATGCCGCCATCGCCAACGGTGGCTGGTTGCCGGAACCATGTCTGGTCGTCAGCACCACCGTCGATGAGGAGCCGGTTCCGACCGTCAGCCCGCGCCGGGTGCGGGTCCTCGATGAGCGGCTTTCCGAGCGGCTCACATCCATGCTCGAGGCGGTGGTCGACGAGGGTACCGGTGAAGAGGCCCAGATCCCCGGTCTGCGGATCGCCGGCAAGACCGGAACCGCGCAGAGAGCCGTCAACGGGGGATTTGACGACGACCACCACGTGGCGTGGTTCGCCGGATTCCTGCCCCTGCCGGATCCGCGGATGGTGATCGTGGTCGCGGTGGAAAATCCACGCAACGACTTTTGGGCCTCCTCCACGGCGGCACCGGTCTTCGCCCGCATCGCCGAGGCCGCGGCCGGCCACCTCGACATGCCCCTCGAAGGGCACGGAGCAGACGCTGTCCTCCTGGCTCGGACCGACACCGCCGAACGTGGCCATGGAGGGGGCGTATGAAGCTCGGCGACCTCCTCTCCCGTTGCCCCGACGCCCGCCTCGAAGGTGATGGCGGAACCGAGATCGGCGGGATCACCCACGATTCGCGTCGAGTTGTCGATGGCGACCTCTTCGCGGCCTTGCCCGGTCTCAATTGTCACGGTCTCGACTTCCTCGACGCCGCCGTCGCGGCCGGCGCCGCGGCGGTTCTGAGCGATGCTGATCCGCGGTCGGGCCCCGACCTTCCGTGGGTAAGGTCGACGTGTCCACGCCGAGACATGTCGGCCATGGCCTGGGCCCTCGCCGGTGATCCGCAGCGCGATCTCCGCCTCATTGGTATTACCGGGACCAACGGCAAGAGCACGACCGCGTCTCTCATCTCTCAGCTCTTCGATGCTGGTGGCCTGTCTACCGCCACCATCGGAACCCTTGGGGCGCAGCTCGGTGACCGGCAGATCGCCGAGAGTGATCGCACCACGCCCGAGAGCACCGATTTGGCGCCGATCCTCCGACGTGCCGTTGGTGGCGGCGCCCGCGCCGTCGCCATGGAAGTCTCGTCGCACGCTCTGATGCAGGATCGGGTCGCCGGGCTTGAGTTTGAGGTCGCGGTCTGGACCAATCTCACCCGCGATCACCTCGACTACCACCTGGACATGGAGAGCTACTTCGCTGCCAAACGGCGGCTGTTCGACCACCACCTCGCGGTCGGAGGTCGGCGGGTGCTGCCGGTGGATGACCCCTGGGGGGCGAGGCTCCTTGACGATCCGGTCGTGGGCGATCTCTCCTGGGGGCTCGACCGGGGCGATGTCTGCGCCAGAGATCTGAGTTCGGATCTCGAGGGATCGGTGTTCGAGCTCCGGCTGCCCGATGACTCGATCCGTGTCGAGTTGCCGTTGGTGGGGATTCACAATCTGAGAAACGCTTTGGCCGCCGTTGGGGTGGCCCATGCCTGCGGCATCGGCGCCGCTGCCATCGCAGAAGGCTTGGCTGCCGCGCGCCCCCTCACCGGAAGGCTCGAGCCGGTGAGAACCGATCTCGATCTGCCGATTTTTGTCGACTATGCCCACACCCCGGAGGGTCTTCGCGCCGTCCTTCAGTCGATGGAGAGAATCACCGATCGTCGCCTCATCGTCGTCTTCGGCGCCGGTGGTGATCGCGATCGCGGCAAACGGGGACCCATGGGTTTTGCGGTCGGACAGCTTGCCGATGTCGCGATCGTCACCTCCGACAACCCACGTTGGGAAGCCCCGGCCGACATCGCCGATGCCGTTGCCGCCGGTGTCACAGCCGCGGGTGGCGAGCCCGTTGTCGAGCTCGATCGCCGCGCCGCCATCGGCCGTGCCCTCGAATTGGCCGACGATCGGTCGCTCGTTCTCGTCGCCGGCAAGGGTCACGAGGCGACTCAGACGATCGGCGACCGTAAGATCCCGTTCTCCGACCAGGTCGTCATTCGCGAACTCGCCGGGAGGGTGCCGTGCAGCTGAGCGTCGCCGAAGCCGCCCGGCTCGTTTCCGGTTCGGTCGCGGGAGCTGCCGATATCCAGCTCACAGGCGCCGAGGTCGATTCGCGCCGTGTCCGGCAGGGTGATCTCTTCATCGCTCTGAGGGGCGCCCGGAGCGACGGCCACGTTTTTGTCACCGATGCGCTGTCAGTGGCTGCGGCCGCTCTGGTCCGCTACGACGCCGAGTTCGACTCGATTCCCTCGAATCGCGCGCTGATCCGGGTTCAGGATCCACTCGCGGCATACTGGAAACTTGCCCGGTACGAACGAACGCGCCGCGATTGGCGGGTCGCCGCTGTCACCGGGTCGGTGGGCAAGACCACCACCAAGGACATGCTGGCGGCCTTCCTCGAACCGAGTTTTGCGGTCGGCGCCACCGAGGGGAACCGAAACTCAACCCTCGGTCTGCCGGCGGAGATTCTCTCCCAGCCGGAGGACATCGATGTATTCGTTGCCGAGGCCGGGATGAGCCGGGCGGGTGAGCTCGATGCCATCGGGTCGATCATCACACCAGAGGTCCTGCTCTACACCCGGATCGCTCCGGTGCACACCGAGTTCTTTCCCGACTTTGCCGGCATCGTCAACGCCAAGGCCGAGCTTCTCCAACATCTCGATCCCGGCGGCACCCTCGTCATCAATGCCGATGATCCGCACCAGCGAGCGTACTCCGAGGCGACGTCGGCCTCGGTGCTCAGGTTCGGAACCGCGGACTCCGATGCGTGGCTCAGCGATCTCGAAGACCGCGGCATTCTCGGAACGCGTTTCGGTCTCCACCTTCCCTCGGGAGAGGCGGTGGTGAATCTCGGCCTGGCCGGCAGTCATCAGGCGGAGAATCTCCTCGCGGCCGCCACTGCGGCGAGTGCGTTCGGAGTGGATGCCGCCGGTGTTGCTGCTGTTGCGCCGACCCTGGAGCCCGCCGCTCACCGGGGCCGGATTCACCGGCTGTCGATGGGTGCCACGGTGGTTGATGACAGCTACAACGCGTCACCGTTGGCCATGCGCCGGCTCCTCGAGATGTTGGCGAAGGCGCCCGGTCGGCGGATTGCGGTGCTCGGTGAGATGTACGAATTGGGTGAAGGATCGGCCGAAGCCCACCGCGAGGTCGGGCGGGTGGCTGCTGCTTCCTGCGATCTCGTGGTTGCAGCCGGGGCCGACGGCGCCGGTGAACTGGCCAGCTCCGCCAGAACAGCCGGGATGGAAACGAACACGGTGAGTCAGGTCGATGACGCCGAAGCGGCGGCGGAGCTGCTCAAGACCGTTCTTCGGCCCGCTGACATCGTACTCGTCAAGGGCTCACGCGGGGTCGGGCTCGACCGAACCGTCGATGCGCTTCTGGTTTGGGGGGCTGCCTGATGTTGTATGCCCTCCTGACATCGTTTGCGGACACCTGGTTCGGATTCAACGTTTTCCGTTACATCACCTTCCGGGCCGGGTTGGCAATCTCCACCGCCTTTTTCATCATCCTCGTTGCCGGTCCGTGGCTCATCGAGCGGATGCGGTCGTTGCAGATCCGTCAGTCGATTCGGGAGGAAGGACCCCGGCACCATCAGGTCAAGGCGGGAACCCCAACCATGGGTGGCGTCCTCATCGTCGGAAGTACCGTGCTGACGACTCTGCTCTGGGCCGATCTGGGCAATCAGTATGTCTGGACCGTCCTGCTGGTCACGGTGGCCTTTGCCGCGATCGGCTTTGCCGATGATTGGATCAAAGTCCGCAACCGCCGAAATCTTGGTCTCACCGCCCGCCAGAAATTGGCCTTCCAGATCGTGGTCGGGCTGGCGGCCGGACTCGCGGTCCGGGCCGTGGCGGGAGAAGCCTCCCACGCAGGAGCCCTGTCGGTGCCGTTCTTCAAGGGCGTACTGATCCCCATGGGTCTGTTTTATCTCCCGTTCGTGGTGACCGTCCTGCTTGGAGCCTCCAACGCGGTGAACCTCACCGATGGTCTCGATGGTCTGGCCATCGGGTCCATGGCCATTGCGGCCACGACCTACACCATCTTTGTCTATGTCGCTGATCACGCCCGGATCGCCAACTACCTCCAGATCGTCCCGGTGCCGGGCGCCGGCGAGGTTGCGATCTTCACCGGTGCGATGGTCGGTGCGTCGCTCGGTTTTCTTTGGTTCAACTGTCACCCAGCCGAGGTCTTCATGGGTGATGTCGGTTCGCTCGCCCTCGGCGGCGGGATCGGCATCGTCGCCGTGGTCGCCAAACAGGAACTCCTCCTTGTCCTCGTCGGCGGGCTCTTCGTCCTCGAGGCGCTGTCGGTGATGATCCAGGTGCTGTCGTTCAAGCTACGGGGCAAACGGGTCTTCCGGATGGCGCCGCTCCACCATCACTTCGAACTTTTGGGCTGGACCGAGACCCAGGTGGTGACCCGCTTCTGGATCATCGCGGTGGTCTTCGCCCTCGCCGGTCTCTCGACCTTGAAGCTGAGGTGACGGTGAAGACGATGGACTTCTCGCGGGTGCTGGTGGTCGGGCTGGGACGTTCCGGCGTGGCCGCCGTGCGTCTCGCTTTGGCGGATGGCGCCGAAGTCGTCGTGACCGATCGGCGATCGGAAGCTGAGCTGGCCGAAGTCCTCGGAAGACTTCCGGACGGAACCGGCACTTTCCTCGGGAGTCACCCGGAAGCCTGTCTTGACGGCGTCGATCTCGTGGTCGTCTCACCCGGAGTTCCACCGACCGCCGAACTGATCATCACTGCGAGGCA
>Ga0209344_10003532_pt1 | contig 15335 bp, 17 predicted proteins | sample Cruoilmetagenom6_FD_187293 | JGI IMG/M metagenome (GOLD analysis project Ga0209344, IMG submission 187293) | Oil polluted marine microbial communities from Coal Oil Point, Santa Barbara, California, USA - Santa Barbara Oil Seep Sample 6 (SPAdes)... | ecosystem: Environmental > Aquatic > Marine...
CTGATGGTTTCACCCATCGCGCCCGCAATTGAATTCATTGTGTCATCAAAGCCGTCTCCACACCCCGTCACTGCAGCTAACCCTACGACGAACAAAAGCGTTCTTTTGTGAGATTTGAATTGGACGTTTGTTTTTAACAATGAGTGCCTCCAAAATTCTTAAACATTTGAAATATCGAAGATTAATTCACGGAACTCATTACCAAATCAAGAGTTGTCGCGGCCACAGTCCAAGGGGGCGGAAAGTCGATAAGTTATCGGAGAATTCTATTGGACCAAATTGCAGACGATACGCATTTACGCCAACTCGTGGGTGTGGTTCGCTAACTCAGTTTCGGAAGACATTACTTTGAGAAGAAGCGCTTTTCCGCGCCAAAGACGCCACACAAGAAACTTGATCGGTGCGCGAAATGGAGTCAACGCATAGTGGACTGCGTTCTACTTTGGAATGTCGGTCAAAATGAGTGTGGACTGCGGTGCGAATTGAATGCCGAGACGCTTCTACTTACATGTAACGTGACCCAAGTGGGCGACGTCGGCAAAGATTATCCTGACGTGATGCAAAGGCCAATTGGGCGTTTATATAAGGATTTACAGATGAAATTTTTTAAATTGAGTTACTTGACCGCCGCTGGAGCGGCCATTGCGATGTCATTTTCCTCCCCCGCGTTGGCGGATTTTTGGTGGGACACAAGCGAAGGACAGCTGTATTTTGATGGCGCGAGCGGGGACTTTGGCGTCTTTCGCTTTCTGGATGGTCAGGGTGGCCTTGAAGAAAGCGTTGCCATCTACATCAAAGGAGTAGGCTCGCAATACACTGATGACCTCCCCGGCGTAAAACCCGGAACCTATGAAGCACAGTGGTTCAACTATGAAGGCACCGATTGTTCCAGAGACGCCGTGGACCCCGACGGAAACATTGCAAATGAATGGGGTGTGATGTGGTTCACAGTAGAGCAAAACAACGACTACTTCACCGCGCAGGTTTACGACTGCGAAGAACAGACACCTTCAGATGAATTCAAGGGAACGCCGGGTACATAACCTTCACTATTGGTGCCTAACCATGCGTTCGCGCTGCGCTACCAATTCGGCCCCTGCTAATCCGCCGGGGCCGAATTGGTAGCATGTTTCAGCAACGACCTACAGCTTGCCCCAGTCAACGTGTCGTACATACTTATAAAATGACGGGGTAATGGTGCTGTGAGAGAGGATTGAACTCTCGACCTCACCCTTACCAAGGGTGTGCTCTGCCACTGAGCTACCACAGCATACCGTTTCCAATGATTAGCCCCGGATATTTTACCAAAGCAATGGGTCAAAGGAAAACCCTTACCAAGCCCGTGTTCTACAGCAGCGCCTAGTGGCCGGGTGATTAGACGCTTCTTGCCTATCGTGCAAGCGTTATCTGGACCCCTCCGGATGCGTGATGTAGAGAAGACTTATGAGTAAAAAAGACACCTCCGGCAAACCAACAACAGAGGCACAGATGCGGGAAGATCGGCTCAAGCAGGCGCTTAAGGCCAATCTGGCACGACGCAAGGCACAAACCCGCGCACGTAACGAAGAACAGCCCGGAAAAGAGCAGGACAAAGGTTAATCAATGGATTCGATTATTGTTACGGGCAATGGCCCGCTGAGCGGCACAATTCCAATTGCGGGTGCGAAAAATGCCTGCCTGACGTTGATGCCGGCGACCTTGCTCAGCGACGAACCGTTGACCCTGACCAACGCGCCGCGTTTGTCGGATATTCGCACGATGTCGGAATTGCTCCGCTCGTTTGGGGCCGAAGTATCGACGCTTCAGGATGGTCAGGTCATCGCAATGTCCAGCCACACCCTGACCAGCCAGGTCGCGGATTATGACATCGTGCGCAAAATGCGCGCGTCTATCCTTGTGCTGGGCCCGCTGTTGGCACGGTTTGGCCATGCGGTTGTGTCCCTTCCCGGTGGCTGTGCGATTGGCGCGCGCCCGGTTGATCTTCACCTCAAAGCGCTCGAGGCGATGGGTGCCGAGCTTGAGTTGAAAGAAGGGTATGTTCACGCCAAGGCCTCCGGTGGGTTGAAGGGCGGTACATTTGAATTCCCGATGGTATCCGTGGGTGCCACCGAAAACGCATTGATGGCCGCGACATTGGCCAAAGGCACGACCGTTCTGAAAAACGTCGCGCGTGAACCGGAAATCGTTGATCTGGCCACCTGTCTGCGTGCCATGGGCGCACAGATTGACGGCGACGGCACCGAAACCATCACGGTTCAGGGCGTTGAACGCCTGCACGGCGCGACCCATCCGGTTGTTACCGACCGTATCGAACTTGGCACCTATATGCTGGCACCTGCAATTTGCGGCGGCGAAGTGGAATGTCTTGGCGGGCGTATCGATCTGGTTGGTGCGTTTTGCGAAAAACTCGACGCGGCAGGCATTGATGTGACCGAAACGCCAACGGGTCTGAAGGTTGCCTGCCGCAATGGCCGCATTCGCGCGGTAGATGTCGAAACCGAACCGTTTCCCGGCTTCCCAACCGATTTGCAGGCCCAATTCATGGCGCTGATGTGCACGGCCGACGGCACCAGCGTTTTACACGAAAGCATTTTCGAGAACCGTTTTATGCACGCCCCAGAATTGATGCGCATGGGCGCAAAGATCGACGTGCAGGGCGGGACGGCAACCGTAACTGGCGTGGATCGCCTGAAAGGCGCCCCCGTGATGGCCACAGATTTACGCGCATCCGTGTCATTGATCCTGGCGGGTCTCGCGGCCGAGGGTGAAACGATCGTAAACCGGGTCTATCATCTTGATCGCGGATACGAGCGGGTCGAAGAAAAACTCGGCAACGTCGGCGCGCGCATCGAAAGGGTGTCGGGCCAATGACCCAAAAAGACGCAACATTCGAAGACGGACGCGAGGCGCCACTGAACCTTGGGGCGTTTGATCCGGACGATCTACAGATTATTTCCAGCCTTGCGCAGGACGCTGTGTTTCCAATCACCGAAATGAAATGGCGGTCCCGGGATCGAAAGTTCGCCCTGCTGATCAATCGGTTCCGGTGGGAAGACGACGGCAAAGACCGCCACGGTGCCGAACGTGTGCAATCTCTTTTGGTTGTGGACGGCGTGTTACGTGTGGCGAGCCAAGGCATCGAACGTGGTGACACCGATATGGTTTTGTCCCTCATGTCCGTGACGTTCGAACCCGGCGAAGAAGGGTCCGGTCATGTGCTTATGACGTTGGCCGGTGACGGTGCGATCCGTTTGGAAGTGGAAGCTTTGGAAGTTTCACTCAAGGACGTTACACGCCCCTACCGTGCGCCTTCAAAATCCACACCAACCCATCCCAGTTAATCCATCGCCTTGATGCGGGCTTGAGGATCAAATCCGACCCCGCTATGTGGATTTCCGAAAGGATCATCTATGCCCCAGTTTCTTGATTACAGCCAAAGCGACTTTGAGGCCGAGTTTTCCAAACTGCTGTCCGCCAAACGTGAAGACAGCCCTGATGTTGATGAAGTCGTTGCGGGGATTATTGCCGATGTGCGCGCCCGTGGTGACGCGGCGGTTATTGACCTCACAGAAAAATTTGATCGCCTGACCCTGACCCCTGAAACCATGCGGTTTTCCCCGGCGGAAATCGAAAATCTGATCGCCCAGGTCCCCCAAAATGAACGCGACGCGTTGCAAGTGGCTGCAGACCGCATTCGCGCTTATCACACACGTCAAATGCCCGAAGATGCGGCATGGCAAGACGAACACGGCGCAATGCTGGGCTGGCGCTGGACACCTGTCGGTGCGGCGGGCCTTTATGTGCCGGGCGGATTGGCATCGTATCCGTCGTCCGTTCTGATGAACGCGATCCCGGCCAAAGTGGCAGGCGTCGAACGCCTTGCCATTGTGGTGCCAACACCGGACGGGCAGGCCAACCCTTTGGTCTTGCTGGCCGCGCGCCTCGCTGGCGTGGATGAGATTTACCGCATCGGCGGGGCACAGGCCGTCGCAGCCCTGGCCTATGGCACTGAGACCATCCCTGCCGTGGATAAAATCACCGGACCGGGCAACGCCTTTGTCGCTGCGGCCAAACGCCGTGTGTTCGGCACCGTTGGTATCGACATGATCGCAGGCCCATCCGAAATTCTGGTGATCGCCGATCAGGACAACGATCCCGATTGGATTGCCCTTGATATGCTTAGCCAGGCGGAACATGACGCAAGCGCGCAATCCATCCTCGTCACGGATTCCGCCGCCTTTGGCCGCGCCGTGGCCGATGCTATTGACGCGCGCCTGCAAACTCTGGAGCGTCGCGCAATCGCCGGGGCAAGTTGGCGTGACTTTGGCGCGGTTATCACCGTGCCTGATCTGGATGCAGCGGCGAAGTTGTCAAACCGCGTGGCCCCTGAACACCTCGAACTCTGCGTCGCTGACGCCGATGCCCTGTCGGCCAAGATCACCCATGCGGGCGCGATTTTCCTCGGTCAATGGACGCCTGAGGCGATTGGTGACTACGTCGGAGGCCCCAATCACGTTTTACCCACCGCCCGTTCGGCAAGGTTCAGCAGCGGGTTAAGCGTGATGGATTTCCTCAAACGCACCACCTTGGCCCGTATGACGCCCGCAGCCTTGCGGGCAATTGGCCCAAGCGCGGAAACGCTTGCCATATCAGAAAGCCTTGAGGCACACGGCCTGTCTGTGCGTGCCCGCCTGGATCGCTTGAACGACTGAAAAACCGCACCTGTGCGCCTGCAGCATTTCGCCGCTGGTCAGCGGCGTTAACTTTCGTCTATGGTCCGGGCCAAGTTGGCCGGTAAGGTGAGAGAAGGTTCGAAGTAAGATGTCGCGCATTAGTTTAATAGAGTTGGATGACACCAACCTGCCGCAGCCCACGATCGAGATCGAACAGGAACGCAAGGTCGCGATGTATGATCTGATGGAAGAAAACTCGTTCGATCTTCCCAAACGCGATGACCGCCCCGTGCCAGACGGCCCTTATCATGTTGGCCTGTCGATCCAAAACAAACGGCTGGTGTTCGGCGTAACAACCGAAGGCGGTGATCCAGCGGCGGAATTTCATCTCTCGCTCAGCCCGTTCCGCCAGGTTGTCAAAGATTACTGGTCCATCTGCGAAAGCTATTTTGATGCGGTGAAAAACATGCCCCCCAGCCAGATCGAAACGATTGATATGGCGCGGCGCGGTATCCACAATGAAGGCGCGCGTATTTTGGAAGAACGCCTTGATGGAAAGGCCGACATCGACAACCTCACAGCACGCCGTCTGTTCACACTCATTTGCGTATTGCATTTTGGTGGCTGAACAGATGGCGGTCGAACTTCCTCAGTCGGTTTTGTTTTGCTGCGACCACAACGCTGTGCGATCTCCTATGGCCGAAGGGATCATGAAAAAACTATATGGAACTGATACTTATGTTCAATCCGCCGGTGTCAAAAGTGATCTTGAGATCGACGGGTTTAGCATCGCAGTATGCGAAGAAATCGATGTCGAATTGTCCCGTCATCGCGTGCGTAGCTTTGATGAAATGGAACAATGGGGCGATGATCTAAGTTCGTTCGACCTGGTTATTGCACTTAGCCCAACCAGCCAAAGCCGCGCTTTAGAACTCACACGTGTGTTTCATCTGGACGTTTTGTTCTGGCCGATCATGGATCCGACCAGTCACGGTGAAACCCGCGAAGCCAAACTGGCCGCCTACCGGCAGACCCGCGATCAGATCAGATCGCACCTGATCGAACTATGGGGCGACCCGACAGAAGCGATTTAATTCAAGCGTTCTCTGAATCTGTGGTGTGTGTCCTTAGACCAAATGCCGAAATACGATAGCAGAAATACAACCACGCCGCTGCACCGACAAACTTAAACCCTTCCTCGAACGCCTGCGACAAGCCGTAACTGATCGGCAGAATTTCCTGTACAGCATCCACAACCACGGACCCGGCCAACAACCCACCGGCCATAATGAATGCGAACCCATCGATTTTGATGATGTTGTCCAGCTGTCGTTTCAGCATGTAGAACAAAAAACCGGCATAAAGCGGTATCAGGATGCCTTCGGTAATATAACGGTCATGAATCAGGAAAAAATCGTCCACAGCTAAGACTAACGAAAACCACCCGGCCATCCGTATCATGGATTTGCGCCCGTCCGGTGATGGTTTCCCGAATGTAGAGACCCTAAAGAAACAGATCGTTGCTGCTGCAAGCCACAACCACGTTCCAATGTTGGATACAAACCCCAGAAAACTGGATTGCTTGGTTTGTTGCGCCGGGTCGCGCAGTATTTCGACCAAGGTAAAGCCCGACAATTGCATGACTGTCAGCGAAATCACGTAAAAAACCAATGCGGGCACACAGCAATACTTAAAGCAAAGCGACATGTTTTCAGCTGTGAATGATCCCAGCACATTGTTGACTATTTTCATGCTTGCCCTGCTTCGCCAATTGCCTAGGTCCTAATAGGCAGATTGTTTCTTGATGTCACCGCTTTATGGGGCGCTGGGCACAAAATCGCTTTTCTCAGTGAACAATATCAATGCTCCCGTAACAACCGTCCCAATCCCTCAAGCCGATCCTCAACCCCGGCAAGGCGCAGGCAATCCCACAACATCGCCTGATTGCTGCAAATCACCGGCTTGCCCAATTCCTGTTCAATCTGATCAACAACATCAATGCTGCGCAAAGCCCCACAGCTCAGCAACACACAATCAGCGTCGGGTCGGTCAATCGCGTGCGCGTATTTGATGATGTATTCTGGGGAAACGCGGATCATTTCAGTGTCGTAGTTCAACCCCATTCCATGCGCGTCCAAAACAGTGAAGCCAGCGGTTTCCAGATAGCGCACAACGTTATCATTCAGTTCGGAAACATAAGGCGACCCCAACACGATGTTTTTGGCACCCATGGCGGACAGCGCCTTGCGCACCGCGCCGGCCAATGTCGATGTTTTGGCATTTGGCACGCCTTTGGACAGCTCGGCACGCGATTCATTTTCGCCGACGGCCACCGTCCCCGAGGTGCAGGCAAAGGCAACCACATCCAGCCCATCATCGGGCAAAATACGCCTTGCTGCTGCGGCCAAAGACCCGCCGATCTGCGCAAGGCTTTCAGTTGAAATTTCACGGGGCATGGGCGCGCGGCTGAAATAGGACCCAACCCCGGGTGGCATGTGTTTGATCATATCGTCTTCGATGGTTTGCTCGTTGGGGATCAGAACGAACCCAATTTTGGCTCGCGCGTTGCGCCCCTCATCAAAGCCCACTTTGGCCAGCACAGCTTGCCGTTCCTTGATGGTCATTCTCAAACGTTTATCCATTTCCATGCCTCCCCATGTTTGCGGGTCACGGTAGCGCAGGTTGCGCGGAAAACAATCATTTCCTTGCCGAATTAGTTTTGTACAAATTGTAAATTGGTGTCTGAAAATGATGCCAAAATGCACAATTCACATGAATATTCAGAAATTTGCTGTGGCGCGCTCACTCTATGCTGGCGCAAGCGCAACGGCGTCTGTTACCAATTCGATGCCGGGGGGCGACACGCAGGGAAGTTAACAATGATCCGCCTGATTGCCGTCGCCGTAAGTGCGATTCTCCTTTTGTCATCGGTTGTTTCCGCCTCCGAGCGCCAACGTTTGGGTTATGGTGTGCTGGTCACAAATGACTTGCTAGGTGATGGACGCGATCGTTGGCGCAGTGGATCGGTTGCCTCCAGCCGTGTTTGGGGCCCGGAATGGACTGGGCAACTTCCTGATAACATAGGTGAAATACTGGAGCTTCGCTTCAATGCGGAAATCATTGCGCCGCGAAATTTGAATGTACCAGCCGCAGGTGATCGGCCTTTCGCCGGGGCGATCTCATTGGGCCTACATACACATTTCCAAACGAACCAAATTGAATTTGCGGTTGGTGGCGATTTGGTTTTTACGGGTCCACAAACCGGGCTGGACGACTTGCAAAGCTTTCTTCACGACCAAATCGGCAGTGGAAAATTGTCATCTGCCACCCGTAATGCGCAGGTCGGCAATGACATAAATCCAACCCTCGTCGCCGAAGCAGGTCATTCGATTGAATTTGGAAAAACTGCGCGACTACGACCGTTTGTCGAAGGTCGGGCGGGTGTTGAAACGATGGCACGGGTTGGTGCAGATCTGATATTTGGTCATGTCGGCCATAAAGAACTGTTGGTGCGTGACCCGGTTACAGGACACAGATACCGGGCCATCACAAACGGACTTCCGGGCTATTCATTCATTGTGGGTGGCGATATGGCCTACGTGGACAGCAGTGAATTTTTACCTAGTAACCAAGGGCTTAAGCTCTCTGATGCGCGATCCCGCGCGCGTGCAGGCGTGCATTGGAATGGCAACAGCGGTTTGGGGGCTTTTTACGGTCTGACGTGGCTGGATAAGGAATTCAAGGGCCAGGCCGACGACCAGATTGTGGGTTCTGTGCGACTGCGAATAGATTTCTGATCAAATTTAGTTTGACATGTCTTCCCAGACCGATTCGGTTTTGGTAACCTACCGATAATAAAAAAAATAAACGGCAGGAATGAGCAGGAATGAAAACGGGCTTTCGGGGCACGTTTGTCATATCTTGGACGCAGACAGAAGTGGACGGTTTTCAAACCGACGCGGTTCAATCCATAGCGGTTGGGGCAACATGGTCCTGGCGCGGAGAAACCGTGCGAGTGGATGGACCTAGTGCGCTATTGCGTTTAGATCAGGCAAACGGCGAGGAAATAAACAGGAAACGTGCGGCGCGAATGGTCAGGCGACTGGTTGGCGCGGCGCTGACAAATACTAAAAACATTGCAGAAGTTGATGTGGATGAGCCGCTGATGGATAGCGGTTTTGTAGTTACCGATGGAGCACAAAGTTACACCGTAACAGTGATCGAAGTGGGTGGTGGTGCGCCACCATTGTTGATGTTTATTGATGAAATCCCACCGCGCGACACGGAAATGTGGGTTGTTCATCATACACTTGAAGGCATTCACACTGCGTCAACCGGTCCCGCTTCCGGTGGGGTTATTTGTTTTACGCCGGGGACGCGAATTGAAACTCCGGAAGGGCCACGTTTGGTTGAAGAACTGCGCGAAGGTGACAGTGTTCAAACCAAAGATAATGGCGCTGAAGAAATTCAATGGATTGGAAGCCGAAGGATGACAGGGGCGCGGTTGTTTGCGATGCCAAACTTGCGCCCAATACGGTTTCGTTCGGGCGCCTTGGGTGATGGTCGTCCGGATGACGAACTTTTGGTTTCTCCGGGGCACAGGGTTTTGGTCAAAGGTGACGTTGCACGCGCCCTGTTTAACACGTCCGAAGTTCTGGTTTCGGCCAAGGACCTTGTTAACAATGATACGATTACAGTTGACATTGCATCGCGCGAAGTGACGTACATACATTTATTGTTGCCTCGGCATCAGGTCATTTGGGCCAACGGCATAGAAACCGAAAGCTTTCATCCGGCAAGCGCAGCGCTATCAACATTGTCACCGGACGATCGTTTGCGGTTGTTGGCGCGTTATCCGTCGCTGGAATTCGAACCGCACACTTACGGCAGTTTCGCACGGCGCAGCCTGAGCATGTCAGAGGCCGCAATTCTTACACACGAAGCCGCATAGCCAATACCAGAAACTTCTGTATAAAATGGGGGCAAATGCCCCTTTTTTTGTGCCGTGTCGCGAAGGTGTTGACTCGGGCGCGAGGCGTTGTATAAGCGCGACTTCATTGGTGTTGGTGGCCCTCGTAAGGGGATGCCTGTCGGGAGCAATCCAAAGGACAACGCCCTTCATAGTAGCCAACAGGCTGCGCCCTTAGAAGGAGATCAGCCGTGACAAAACGCACGTCTGCCAAATACAAAATTGACCGCCGGATGGGTGAAAACATCTGGGGTCGTCCGAAATCCCCAGTAAATCGTCGTGAATATGGCCCCGGCCAGCACGGTCAGCGCCGCAAAGCCAAAATCTCAGATTTCGGTCTGCAGCTACGTGCCAAGCAAAAGCTGAAAGGTTACTACGGCGATTTGACCGAGAAACAATTCAAGCGCATCTACGCTGAAGCCGCTCGTGTGGGTGGTGACACGGGTGAAAACCTGGTGGGTCTGCTCGAGCGTCGCCTTGACGCCGTCGTTTACCGTGCGAAATTCGTTGCAACTATGTTTGCTGCACGTCAGTTCGTGAACCATGGCCATGTGCGTGTGAACGGCAAAAAGGTCAACATTCCTTCGTACCGTGTCAAAGAAGGCGACGAAATCGAAGTGCGCGATCGCTCCAAGCAAATCGCCGTTCTGATCGAAGCTACTCAATTGGCTGAGCGCGACGTTCCTGATTACATCGACGCAGACCATTCAAAAATGAAAGCGACATTCGTTCGCACACCTGGCTTGGGCGATGTGCCTTATCCAGTGGTGATGGAACCGAACCTCGTCATCGAATTCTACGCGCAGAACTAAGCCTTAAGGCATATCTGCACGGGGCCGTGGCGGGAAACCGCCACGGCCTTTTTTGTTTAGGGTGTTTAGGGATTAGGTTCTGGCCAAGTTATCGGGCCGGGGCTAGAACGACCAATAGGGGGCCAGATCATGACCAAGATCATACCACAGCCGGGCATTTTGGATATCTCACCTTATCAGGGCGGGGCGAGTCATGTTCCAGGCCTTGCCAATGTGATCAAGTTAAGTTCGAATGAAAACCCGTTTGGGGCCTCGGACGCCGCCAAAGCGGCCATAGCCGCGTCAGCTCATCAAATTCACCGGTACCCGACAACCGATCATGCCGTTTTACGCAATGCCATCGGCGAAGTGCATGGATTAGACGCGGAAAAAATCATCTGCGGTGTGGGTTCTGACGAGGTTTTGACGTTGTTGTGTCAGGCCTATTCGGGTCAGGGTGACGAAGTTCTATACACCGAACATGGGTTTTCGCTATATCCGATTCTGATCAAGGCAACCGGTGCTACGCCAGTTGTCGTGCCTGAACGTGACCGGCGTGTCGATGTTGACGCCATACTGGCGGCGGCCAACAAAAATACCCGTATTATGTTCCTGACCAACCCCGGCAATCCAACCTCGACCATGATCCCGATTTCGGAAGTGACCCGGTTGGCCGAAGGCCTGCCTGACACATGTCTATTGGTTGTGGATGGCGCTTATGCTGAGTTCGTCGAAGGGTTTGATGGCGGCGCTTCATTGGTTGAAGCGCGTGATGATGTCGTTATGACGCGGACATTTTCAAAGATTTATGGCCTTGGCGGTATGCGGGTTGGTTGGGGATACGGCCCCGGCCACGTCATCGACGTATTGAACCGCATCAGAGGGCCTTTCAATATGTCCAACACCGCACTGGCTGCCGCCGAAGCTTCCGTGCGCGACCAAGCTTATGTGGAAAAATGCAGATTCGAAAACGCCCGAATGCGCGAATGGATGGGAACAGCCCTAGCAGAAATTGGTGTACAATCTGATGCGTCATGTACCAATTTCATCTTGGCACGTTTCTCCGATGAAGATGAGGCTGTTGGATGCGAAGAACATTTGCGGTTCAAAGGATTGTTGGTGCGTAAAACCACAGGTTATGGTTTGCCAAATTGCTTGCGGATCACAATTGGGGACGAACCGGCCTGTCGTCAGGTGGTTGCAGCAATCCGCGCGTTTAAAGAGGACCGACCATGACACAAGTCTATGATCGAGTGGCCCTTATTGGGTTAGGGCTGATTGCGTCGTCAATGTTTTGGGCGATGAAACGTGCGGGGTTGGCCGGCGAAGTTACCGGCTTTGCAAGATCAGCCGAAACACGCGACGTTGCGCGCGAGATCGGCCTTTGTGATCGCGTGTGCGACACGGTCCGCGAGGCGGTTGAAGGAGCGGATTTAGTTGTTTTATGTGTTCCGGTTGGTGTGATGGCCGATGTCGCGGCGGATATTGCGCCGGTTCTGAAACCAGGAGCAACGGTAAGTGATGTTGGGTCCGTGAAGGCCGCAGTCATCGAAGCGGTTGGTCCCCACATTCCTGGGGGAGTGCACTTCGTCCCTGCCCATCCGCTTGCCGGCACCGAACATTCTGGGCCGCGTTCCGGGTTTGCCACGCTGTTCGACGAACGCTGGTGCCTGATTGTGCCAGCCGAAAACTCGGACTCAGACGCCGTGGCTCGCGTTAATGCGCTATGGCAAGGCATGGGATCCCACACCGAAGAAATGGACGCAGAGCACCACGATTTGGTTCTGGCTGTCACCAGCCACGCACCGCATTTGATCGCCTACACGATGGTGGGTGTTGCCGATGATTTGCGCCGCGTGACAGACACAGAAGTTATCAAATACTCGGCAGCGGGGTTCAGAGACTTTACCCGAATTGCAGCCAGTGATCCAACAATGTGGCGCGATGTGTTCCTGAATAATAAGGAAGCGACGTTGGAGATTTTGGGGCGGTTCACCGAAGAACTGTTTGCGCTGCAACGCGCCATCCGCACCGGGGACGGGGACCACCTACATGACTACTTCACCCGCACCCGCGCAATTCGCCGGGGCATTATTGAGGCGGGTCAGGACACCGATGCCCCTGATTTTGGCCGTGGAAAACGCGAATGATCAAATTCGCGGCTGCACTGTTCCTGAGTCTGATGGCCGTTGGCGCGATAGCAAAAGCACCAGACGTATCTTTGCGCCCCGTAGCACGCCCGGGTTCTGTTGCAACAGTTGCAACGCCAGATATCCAAATGGCGTTAAAGGCCGCGCTTCGTATTGTGCGTCCAAAAATGTCACCCAAACATGGCGAAAAACGCGCCAAAACGACGCGACCAGCCTCCCGACCTGAACGTAGTGAACTGCCCAACCAGACCTCGATACCTAAGGTTGAAAAACCAGAGATCATTCAAACTGCCGCGCGTCAGGGTTTGTTGAAGTCGCTGCGCCCATTGTTGCGCCCGCGTAAAATCAGACGTCAGGCGGTTGCGGCACGCAAATTGGCCGCAAAAGGTGCGGTTTGCGGCGACGTGGCCATTCAAGGTGTGAAAATCGGCGCAGTTCCCGGAAAAATAAACGGATGTGGTGTGCAAAGTGCCGTCAAAGTGCGGTCAATAAATGGAATTTCGCTTAGCCAGAACGCAACGATGGATTGTGTGACAGCTAAGGCGCTGAAATCGTGGGTCAACAAAGGATTGAAACCTGCCGTGGGGAATCGAGGTGGCGGCGTTAAGCAAATTAAGGTAGTCGCGCATTATGCGTGCCGCACCCGAAACAGCCAAAAGGGCGCAAAAATCTCGGAACACGGCAAAGGCCGTGCCATCGACATCGCCGCGTTTACATTGCGCGATGGCACTGAGATTTCGGTTTTGAAAGATTGGGATAGCGGCAGCAAAGGAAAAGTACTACGCCGGATGCACAGTGCTGCGTGTGGGCCGTTTGGTACGGTTCTCGGACCCGAAGCCAACCATTTTCATCGTGATCATTTTCATTTTGATACAGCGCGATACCGAAGCGGAAGTTACTGCCGCTAACGCAATCTTAAGTCCGACGACGGTGCGATAGGCACAGGGCCCAACCAAATGCGCCCTTTGGCGAACTCCAACGGAACGTCCAGTGTTTTAGGGTTGCCCGCCAACCTTGATATCAACGCAAGACCGTCTTCCATAGTATTGGCAACCCCGTCGCTCAGCATACCTGAGCTTTGCGCCATAGCGAGAATTTCGCGCCAGTTTTTGATTTTGATGGTTAAAGTACCAGTTGGTCGGCCCATGGAATCGATTTTCACAGACCCAGCCATCGCAAGCGACAATTGCCCCCAGTTCGCCTGTGCCAATTTTATGTGAATTTCCTGAGGTTGTGGACGCGATTGTTCAATCGCAAAACGATCCCAAGGCTTGTCGAATAGAACGGTCAAATCGGCCGTTAGATTATCAAGCGTGTCCGGCAACCTGTTGTTTGGGTCGACGTGCCTGCGCCAAGCAATGGACGGGGCAAAACCATCGACGGCAAGGCCCAAGCGATAATTGGCCATTTCATCCGCGGGAACTTGTTCTGCTGCCAAGGTCAGTGATCCGATTTTTGCTGAGGTACTTTGGCCTACAGGTGACACCCTCATACCTTGCGCGGTCAGTGTCGCGCGATCAAAGGCCAGATCAGATTTGGGTTCCAGCACCAGACTAGAGCGCATGTCGGCGCTGGTGATGTCATATTTCTCATGCGGTGTGGCCAAGAGTTGCTTGTCGGGCCACACAGCTATCACATGGTTCGGCTGATAACTCAGGGAAAGAATTTGAAAAAATGGCGCGCCCCAGGCCAGACCGGTTTCGGGGTCCGCGATCGAAATTCCGGTAAAACTTGCGTCGAACCTGTTTGGGAAACCGCGTAATTCAAATCCGGCATAATCCGCTACCCACCCATCCTTACGCCGATCTTCGAACCACGATTCAAAGCCCAGTTTTGCGGCGTTAGATCCGACAAACCAATACCCGCCCCAACCGAGTGCTAGCAGAATAGTGACGCTTAGCAGAAACCTCATTGCACGGACCCTCTTTCCTGCCTTCTCGCGATGGTGTTTATAGACCAAGAACCTTGAGGGATAGCAAAATGACGATGTGGGTGTTTGGGTACGGATCGCTGGTATGGAATCCGGGTTTCGACGTGCAGGATCAGGTTATTGCAACCTTGCCGAATTACGCGCGGAGCTTTTGCATGCGCAGCATTCACCATCGCGGAACGGATGATCATCCCGGGCTTGTATTGGCGTTGGACGAAGCGGCCGGCACTCAATGTCAGGGCGTGGCGTTGAGTGTCGCGACCGAAAAGCAAGATGAAGTCCTCGAATATTTGCGGGAACGTGAATTGATCTCCTCCGCTTATCTGGAAAAGTTCCTAATGCTGGATTTATCAGATGGCCGCAGCGTCGAAGCGGTCACCTATGTGGTTGATCCTCATCACGTTCAATATTGCGGGAATTTGCCGTTGGAAGAACAGGCGCAAATCATCTCGACCGCTGTTGGGGGGCGAGGACCAAACACCGAATATCTCTACAATACAGCTGCGCATTTAGGTGAACTTGGCATCATGGACAGCGATTTGGATTGGCTGGCTGGTCGCGTTAGGGCGCTCAGCGCATAAAACCTTGGCTTGATGGCCATCAGCGCGTACTGTTGGGACAACAAAAACCAGCGTCGGGAGCGTCCAGATGGACCAGCCGGACCGTGAGGTCGAGCCACAATTTTCGCACCCCGTGCGTCAGATCATGCTTATGCTTATTGTTCTGGGTCTTACAGGATTTGGGGCATTCGTGGCTTTGCCGCGTGTATTGCCCGTTTTTCAGGCAAACCCCTATCTAAATGGGTTCATCATTTTCGTGTTT
>Ga0209344_10003533_pt1 | contig 15334 bp, 26 predicted proteins | sample Cruoilmetagenom6_FD_187293 | JGI IMG/M metagenome (GOLD analysis project Ga0209344, IMG submission 187293) | Oil polluted marine microbial communities from Coal Oil Point, Santa Barbara, California, USA - Santa Barbara Oil Seep Sample 6 (SPAdes)... | ecosystem: Environmental > Aquatic > Marine...
GATCTCAATCGTCGCGGGCTATTGGTGGCAAGAGGTGACCGAGTTGAGGCCGGCACCCGCCTCGGTGTGCAAAGCAACACCGGCGGGAATTATGGCATCCACTGCCACACCGAGGTATGGCTCAACGGCCGCCGCGACAGCCGCACCGACCCTTACGAATATATCTCCAACCTGGTCGGCTCGAAGCCCGCCGGGGGAGGCAGCACCCCCATCATTACCGCAGATGAAAGAGAGAACGATATGGACGTTCGATACGTGCACCGAACCGAAGGAGCTCGAGAGTTTATGATCGTGGGCCCGACTCTGGGACAAAGCCTCGATGACGCCAAACAGGACGGCTACCGAGTTACGACTGATGTGCTGACAGCGCAAGCCTGGGGCGCGATCTACGGCACGTCGAAGGGCGACTCGTGGAAGGGACTCACGCGCGACCAGTACATCCGTGCGCAAGAAAATGCCCGGAAGATCGCGGCTGACTATCGACGGCTGCTCAAGGGCTAGTTCGTGACTGAAGGCACCCTCATCGCCCTGGTGAACGGCGTGTTCTCCGTCATCATCATCGTGCTCGGCGCACGCCTCAGCACGAAGGTGAAGGCGGTCCGCAATCAGGTTGAGAACGGGCACACGACCAACATGCGCGAAGAGGGCGACGAGCGACACGAGGAGAGCATCCGCAAGCTCGACGAGCTAATCGGAATCGTCGAACCGATGAAGAAAGACATCCGTGGACTTCGAGAGAGCGTGAGCCGCCTCTGGCAACGCGCAGACAGCAACCGCGAGAAGATCCACCAGCTCGAACTCACCAACCCACCCAAACAAACAAGGAGTGACCATGAGTGACACCACACCGAAGCATCGTGCAGCATCAGACATCAGCCCGAAGGTATCGGGAGGCCTCGCTGCTGGCGCACTAGCGACACTTCTCGTGTTTGGCGCGCAGCAGTTCGGCCTTACCGTTCCTACGGGCGTAGAGGGCGCTCTGGCGGTGTTGATAGGGGCAGTCGCTGGCTATCTGATCCCAGATCGCGGATGACGCTAAGCGGCCGCCGGCACACGTAGCCGGCGGCTGCCAGCCATCATCTGACGCATATGCACGCGAGTGTAGAGCTGGGTGGTCGCGAGAGTCTTGTGACGCATCATCTCCTGGACGATGCGCACGTCGACGCCCTCGTCGAGCAATGTGGTGCCGTACCAGTGCCTGATCTGGTGAGGTGTCGCTGAGATGCCGGCACGCTTCATCGTGCCGGCGATAGCCTGGTACACGGCCGTGCGGTGCACGTGGGGCTGATCGCGGTTGTAGCTCGGGAACCAGTAGTCGTCGACGGGGAATAGGTGCTGCTCGGCCATGATCGATTCGTCGGCGGGGATCATCGCGGTCGACCCGCCCTTGCCTGTGACAGTGATGATGCCGCTGACGCGGTCGAGGTCCTGACCGTGGAACTTCGCGACTTCGTGGATGCGCAGCCCTGCGCCGGCGGCGAGCAAGATCATCATACGTGTGCGCCGTCGGTTCGCTACCTCGAGCATGACGCCGAGCTGGTTAGTCGAGATCGGGCGTGCAGCGCCCCGCACACGCTTCGGGGTCGGGGTGAGCAGCGCGGGGTTATCTTCGCGCCGGCCGGTCTTGACGAGCCAGAGACAGTACGCGCGGATGGTCGCGTGATAGGTGGCCTTCGACGAACTCGACAGGTGTGCCTGGCCGGTGAAGCCGATGATGTCGTCGGGTGTGATGGTTAGTGCCTCTGCGCCGGCGAAATCTAGCAGGTTGCGTATGACGCTGGCGCGCTCTGAAATTGTGCGTTCGCTGAGTGATTGCGCCTCCTGCCATAGACGCCAGCTGTGCAAAGGATCGTGATTGATGTTCATGCTTGACGTTATCGACCCTTGCGAACATCCACGTACGCTGTGAGTCCCCCCAGAGCGAGGGACGCGAGCAGCCCGACCAGCATCGTGAGCTCGACGCTCATACTGCTTCCTTCAATCGATCGGTGGATACGGTCGTGTGGACGTCCGCGCGACCGACTCGCTCGAGGTGCGCAAGTGTCGTGCCATCTGCGCTGTCGGTGAAGGACTCAATGCGCCAGACAACCGCGCCACTGCCGACACGGACGAGGTATCCAATGCACCAGGTGTTCATGCTGCGAGCCCCAAATCAGCGCAAGTCAGCACCTTGTAATGAGAAGGTCGAGAGTTCGATTCTCTCAGGCGGCTCTCCAATTCACCCGTCTCTAGCCACTCGAGCGGCACCTCAGTAGCTTGTGCCCATAGCCGCATCGTCTGCTTGCTCGGCGTCACTTTGTCGTTGATCCAAGTGCTGATGGTTTCCCGGCGCACGTCCAGGAACACAGCGAGGTCGAACACGCTGAGCCCCGCGGTCTTCATCGCGCGCTTCATGCGGTCACCTTTGGTGAACTCAAGTGCGGCCAGTCGATCAGTTGTGATTGTCATAGTTGTTACCCTCTCTAAACGTTGTGAGTAAACATAGCACGACACGCCGCATCGTAACCTTTCAATCAAACTCACAATGTGAGATTGTGCTCGACATGGAAGGCACACTCACAACCGCCGAAGTCGCCGAGCGACTCAAGGTGACCCCCTCAGCGGTATCGCTCATGGTCAAGCGAGGCGACCTCAAGCCCGCCCTCAAGCTCCCTGGAATCCGTGGAGCCTTCCTATTCGACACAGCCTCGATCGAGGCGCTAACGGAAGGACGAGCGAATGGCTGACGGCCGCCTACGCCGCGCAAAGCTGAAGTTCGAGAGCAACTTCACTCAAATCCCCAACCAGTGGCTACGAGACAACCAACTCTCACTACGCGCACGCGGCCTGCTCGCGATGCTAATGAGCCACGACGAGGGCTACACCGTGACTCACAAATCGATCGTCGCATCCAACCCCGAGGGACGCGAAGCGATCGAAACAGCAGTGCGTGAGCTCAAAGCCGCCGGCTACCTCGATGTCATCAAAACACGAGGACGTAACGGTCGCATCGAGGGCTGGGTCTGGGAACTCACCGACCCTGTCGAAATGCAAAAGCGCAGGTCAGAACCACTAACGGGTTTTCCAGATGACGGGTTACCCGTATTACGGTCAAACCGTAATCTGGAAAACCCGCACTTAAAAGAACAACACTCTAGAGAAGACTTAACTAAAGCTCTTAACACCGGTGACAGTACAGGCGCGGGGAACAACGAGGACGCCTCCGGCGACTCTCCCCAGGCGCAGCAGGAAGACCCTGCCGACTTGCTCAAGCGAGAGCTTCATGCACGCTGCAGCTTCTTCGCACGAGGTCATCGCGAATGCGAGTGGGCTGCCTCCGGTTACTGCGTGAACTGCGCTCGACCGCGCCCAGTGATGAGCGCCGTCAGTTCGGCAGTCGAGGTGCTGTCATGAGCGCTCAAGTTCAAACCAGCAACGAGTTCCGCGTGCCCATCCGGTCGTTCATCCGGGCTGACACTTACCGAGAACTCAACACCTTCGCCCAGGAACACAAAGTCACCGTCGGTGAAGTACTCGCCGGTCTCGCAGACCGCGCGATCGCCAAGCCCGAACCCAAAGCCGCCCGCAAACACGTCGTGCGCATGACACCCGAACGACTCAACCGCCTCGTGAAGATGCGCGCCGAGGGCTGCACCTGGGCGGCCATCGCCGACGACATCGGGATCTCGCTCGCCTCCGCACACAACCACGGAAAGAAGCTCGGACTATGACCCTCAAGAACTCCACCCAGCTCGCAGCCCGCCTGATGTTCATGGCCAGCCAATGCTCCCGCGAAGCCGCGCTGCAGCCGCTACCCATCAAGCGTGAGCTGCTCGCCCGAGCACGCCAGCTCACAGCAGCATTCCGCTTGGCGTACTCCCCGAACCCCGACGACGTGCAGCAAGCAGCCGCACTGATCGAGGCGGCGATCGACTGCCTAGTCGACGTCATCACCGCACGAACCCAACTGCACCACCTACCGAAAGGCACATCATGAACATGATCTACGGCCACAACTCCGACGCACTCACCATCAGCGACGAGAAGGTCTCCGACCTCGTCAACAGCGACGAGAGCGAAACGAAGTCGACCGAAAGCGAGACACCGACGCCCAAGACCGTGACAGAGCAGCAACAGCGCGCAGCTGAAGCCGCACCCAAGATCACCCTCGACACCACCCCCAAGACCGCCGCCGAAGTCATCGAGAAAGCCAACGACGGCAAGTGCCACGCCCACCGCTTCCAGCAGGGCAGCTTCCTCAGCTGCACCAAGAAGCGCGGCCACACTGGCCACCACAAAGACGGCAAGCGCGGCTGGCGTCAAACCTCCGGCGACGCTGCCGACCTGCGCGCACTCGATGCTGTCGAGCACGGCGAACCCGGCAGCGAGGCCACCGCATGAGTGACAACTGCGAAGCGTGCGACCACTGGCTATCAGCGTGTAGCCCGTTCGATCCCTGTTGCGATGACTGCACTCACGGCCCGAATTGGCCAGCCCGAACCCCGCACGATTCCGAGCTGGTGCGCTGATGGGCTGGCGATCAGAGGACGGAGCGATGAGCGAGACACGCGAGGTGCACGAGCTCACCCCCGACGAGCTCAACACTGTGTCACGCTTCGGTATCCACGACCTCGACATCGAAGCCGACCGTTACGAGCGACGCACCGTGGATAGCATGAACTCACGTGCAGCTCAGCACGGATCCGAGGAAAGTTAGGTCAGCACATGAACGTCGCCATCATCGTTGCAACAGTCATCGCACACTGGCTCGTCGGAGGCAGCATCGCCCTCGTCGCCGTCAGTATCATCGAGTCCTTGCTCGAGCGCAGACACCCCAGCATCGAGGCGAGCAACCGTGTCTAGCCGCGGCCCTGGTCTGCTCGCCGACCCGACCGCCCCCGTCGAGAACTGGGGCGGTCGCAAGGCACAGGCCTACGTCCTAGCCACCCTCACCGAGTACGGCACAACATGCTGGCTATGTGGTCTGCCTGGTGCCAACAGCGCAGACCACATCATCCCGCGCAGCAAAGGCGGCGCAGTCTACGACCTGCTCAACCTCGGCCCATCACACCGACGATGCAACTTCAGCCGAGGCAACCGAGCCGCAGCTGGCGCCGCGATGGTCGTCGAGAACGGCATGGCGTTCTTTAGTTGATGATCGCTGGACACCCCAGCGCAGCCCCGTCCATTTCTTTTCAAACACCCCACAAAAACCGCAAAAACCAGAAAGGCGCGACGATGTCGGACTTACCGCACGAGACGCAGGTAGAACTCCCCGGCCTCGAACTCAACCCCGAAATGGGCGGCAAGGTTAGCGCTCTTCGCCGCGCTGTCATCACCACCCTTGCCGCACTAGAGCAAGAGAAGCTGCTCGAGCCACGGCACGCCGCCCTGGCACAGCTCGCGCTCGAGCTCGCCGACTCCGTCAGTGCCGGCCGACGCAGCGGTCGCGCCTCAGCTGCAGCCATGGCAGCCGCTCAGCTGCTCGCCGTTCTGGAAGCACTCCCGGCACCCCTCGCCGCTGACGTGCAGCAGAAGTTCTCAGAGTTCCTCGACGCACTCGTGAACGGCAACCCAGAGTGACCGCGACAGCCAAGTACGCAACGCAGCGCGACCCAAACAAGCGCACCGATGGTCAGCGCATCGCGAAGATCGCAAAGGCGATCGGCAAGCCATTCATGCCATGGCAACAGCAGGTTGCCGATGTCGCCACAGAGCACCACGCCGACGGTAGCTACGTCTACGAGATCGTCATCGTCACAGTCCCAAGGCAAGCCGGCAAGACCACCCTCGTCGGCAGCGTGCAGCTCGATCGAGTCATCACGAACCCGGGCATCCGCTGCTTCTACACCGCACAAACTCAGAAGGACGCCCGCAAGCGCTTCGAGGATCTCGCGAGTCTGGTCAAAGGCTCGGCGCTCGATGCGCTTGCCGCATACCGGTGGTCGGCTGGTGACGAGGGCATCAGCTTCCCGAACGCATCCGCACTCAAGCTCTTTGCCCCTGGCATGGCTGTGCTGCACGGCGAGACACCACCGCTAGTCACCCTCGACGAGTTCTGGTCATACGACGAGATCCTCGGCGACGCGATGCTCGAGGGCGCGATCATCCCAGCGCAGGTAACCCTCAGCGGCCGCAAGCAAGTGTGGATGATCTCAACAGCCGGCACCGCACTTTCGACCTTCATGCGCAAGTGGGTCGAGCGCGGCCGCGAATCCGTCACCACCAACGGCGCCAAGTGGCCACGGATCGCATACTTCGAGTGGTCGCTGCACGATGGAGACGACCCCCGCGACCCTGAAGCGCTCGAGCGTTTCCACCCCGCCGTCGGTCACACAGTCACGGCAGCCGAGCTGCTCGACATCGACGTGCCCAAGCCCGTGTGGCTCCGAGCGTTCTGCAACGTCTGGACTGAAGCCACGAACCCGCTCTTCGCCGCGGAGGACTACGCCAAACTAGTGCGCGACCCCGCCGGCGTCCCCGCCAAGCACGATCTCACCATCACCTACGAGGTAGCCCCCGACAACGAGTGCGGCGTCATCATGGCCAGCTGGCGCGACGACGAAGGTGCACCCTGCAACCGAGTCCTCCACGCCGCACCAGGTACAACGTGGATGCACGACCTCATCGTCGAAATCAACGACTCTTGGAAGCCGGCCGTGCTCGGAGCTGACGACGGCGGCCCCACACGTCGACTCACCGACATGCTGCGCCGCACCCTCGGTGATGAAGCGATCACCACCACGAGCTCACGCGACTTCGGCACCGCTTGCGAAGCATGGCTGACCATGGCACGCGATCGCGAGCTCGTGCTCGATGACAGCATCACCTTACGCAACGGAGCCGCACACCTCGTGCTGAAGCGTGCCGGCGACTACACCAGGTTCAGCCGCAACGACTCGACCGGCCCCATCGTTGGCCCCATCGCCGGCGCTGTCGGGATCTGGCTCCACGACCACAAAGAAGCCCCGCTCGAAAAGCCGTTCATCTCCATTTAGTACTAAACACGCCGACATATTTAGCGGATCCTCGGCGCTCGGCTGAAGCTGTCCCTCGTGGGAATACTTGACGGCATCGCGCACAGACTCGGCTACACGCCGCTCACCAGCGAGCTCGCAGCAGTAAGCGGCGAGCAGTACGCCTCACGGTTCAGCGACAACGACCACCTCGCCGACATCACCCTCGACGACTGGCTAGGCGCGCTACCCGATTACATCGCCGTGAACCGCAACAACGCGATGACCGTGGCCACCGTCGCAGCCTCTCGTCACACGATTGCAACCACCACCGGCCGCCTCTCGCTGCAACTCAAAAAGGGCGGCGTCACCGCACCGCTGCAGCCTCAGCTGCTCGAGCAAGCCGAGCGCGGCGTACCGATGTCGACGACGATGAACTGGACCGTCGACAGCCTCTTCTTCTACCCCTGCACATGGTGGGTAGTTACCGAACGCGACGCCTACGGCTGGCCCATCTGGGTCGACAACATCGTCGACCGCAGCCGTGCCGGCCTCGATAGCGAAGGCCGACTCATCACCGTCGACCGCAAACCCGTCGACCCCAAAGATGTCATTCGCTTCGACTCGCCCCTCGGCGACGGCTTCCTGCGCAACGCCCGCAAGAACATCCAACGCGCGATCGCCCTCGACCTCTCCGCAGCTCTAGCCGAAGACAACCCAGTCCCAACCGTGGAACTCCACAACGAGGGCGGCATCCCGCTCGACAAAGACGAGCGCGAGGAGCTGCTCGACAACTGGCAGGCATCACGCCGTCGACGCGGCGTCGCGTACACGCCCAAGGGACTCAAGGTCATCCCGCACGGCCAGGCACCTCAGCAGCTGCTCATCGATGGGCGCCGCGCGATCAGCCTCGACCTGATCCGTCAGGCAAGCATGCCCGCCTGGGCAGCATCGACCGCCATCGAAGGCGCGACGATGACGTACGACAACCGCTCGATGCGTAACTGGGAACTCATCGACCTCACACTGGCTCCGTACTTCACGGCGATCGCTGGCCGCCTCTCTCTGGCTGACGTGACCCCGCGCGGATCCAAGGTCAAAGTCGATGTCGACGAACTCACCCGCCCCGACCAGAAGACCCGCTTCGAGACCTACAAAGTCGGCATCGACGGAGGCTTCATCGATGCAGCCTGGATCGAAGCGCAAGAAGGTCAACCACTCAAGCTCGGAGGATCCGAATGAACCGCACTAAGCTCGACGCGCTACTGCGTGCCGGCCTCATCACCCTCGCCGAGCATCAAGCCGGCGTCGCCTCGATCGACAACACCGGCCGCGTCACTGAGCTGCCCCAGCTGCAGCTACGCGCGCCCGCGAGCGTGCGCCTCGAAACCGGCGATCTCGAAGGCGAAGAGGAAGCTCCCGAATGGGATGGCTCACTCAGCGGCATCGTCACCGCCTACGGCGTTCTCGTCCCCTCGCACGGAATGATCCTCGAGCCCGGATGTTTGGTCCCGCGCCAACCTCTCAGCGCGAACAAGATGATGCGCGACCACGACCACTCCCAGCCAGTCGGCTACATGCTCGACGTCGACGACGCCAACGAGATCGCCTCGTTCCAGATCGCACCAGGCGAACGTCCCCGCGTTCAGCAAGAGGTAGACGACAAGCTTCGCGATGGACTCTCTGTCGGCTTCACAGCCCTTGAGTACGACATCGACGATGACTGGGTATTCCACGTCATCAAAGCGGACTGGTACGAAACCAGTCTTTGCGCTGTACCCGCCGTCGTTGGCGCCGGGGTCACAAGTGTTGCCGCCGCCCTGGCAACCCTGAGAAAGGAAAACCGCACCATGAATCGAGCACAACTCGCGGCGGCCCTCAAAGCCGGCACGATCACCCAGGAGCAGCACGACGCCGCTCTCACAACCCTCGACGCTGTCGAACTCGCAACGCCTGCCCCGCCGGTCGACGCAGAGACCGCACGTGGTCCCGAGCTGCAGGCTACACAGCCGGCAGCCATCGTGACCGAGCGTCCCCTCACGCTTGATGCAGTAACCGACAAGCTCGTCGCCGCAGCCAACACTGGCAACCCTGCAGCATTCCAGCTCGCCCTCGCAGACGTCATCCCTGCCGATGACGCCGGCCAGGCGTTCATGCGCGACGACTGGGAAGGTGAACTCTGGCGCGACAACGCTGAGACCCGCCCGTGGATCGATGCTTTCGGTGCACCCGCTGACCTCAAGTCTCTCACCGGCAAGGGCTGGACGTGGGGCGAAGCTGACGAATCTGGCAACGGTGGCGAGCCAGAAGTCGACGAGTATGCCGGCAACAAGACCGACATCCCGACCAACGAGATCGGCACGACCGACAAGTCCTTCACCGGCTTCCGCATCGCCGGCGGCTGGGACGTCGACCGCGCGTTCGTCGACTTCGCGAACGAAGAGTTCTGGGCTGCATTCTGGCCGGCTGCAATGCGCAGCTACAAGCGCAAGTCTGACCTCGGCATCAAGACCCGCGTGCTCACTGCAGCGACTGCCAAGGCCAACGTCACTGCCGGCGGTGTCAAGGCTGTCGTCAAGCAGCTGATCAAGGATGTGCGCCCCTACGGCAAGCTGAACCGCATCTTCCTCGGAGACACCCTCTTCGATGAGCTCGCGGATCTGCCCACCGACACCTTGCCGCTGTGGCTCAAGAACGCAGTGCTTGGCGTCGACATCGCTGAAGGTACCGCAGACGTCGGCCAGCTGCGCATCCTGAACGACTCCACGCTCGACGACCTCGACGCTGTCGGTTTCGACAACCGTGCCGCCAAGGTGCGCGAGCGCAGCCCGTTCCGCCTCGAAGCACAGAACATCCCCAAGGGTGGCGTCGACGTGGGTATCTTCAGCTACCTCCGCCTCGACGACCACGACAACCGCGCCATCGTCAAGCGCACCTACGCAGCAGCGTAGCCACCGGAACCGGTTGCCCGCTCGACCCGTCTAAGGGCGGGCAACCATCCCAACTCTGAGAGGACATCATGGCCTGGCACACACCCGCAACCATCCGCACATGGTGGGCCTCCGCACCCAAAAACGACGATGTCCTCGCCGACCTACTCGACGTTGCCAAGGACCAGATCCTCGCCCCCGGCAACGCCCCACGACCACTCCCGGCCGACGTTGACACGAACCCGCCGGCTAACTTCAAGATGGCGCAGCTGCTCCAAGTACGTGCTCTCTGGGGCGAGATGAAAGCCAACAACCCCGGCGACGGCGAGATGGGCCTCGAAGGCCAGCAGATCGAAGGCCGCGGGCCGCGCCAACTCGGCACCGCAATCATGAAGGTGCTGCGTCCGTTCCGAGAGGAACCCTCCTGATGGGTGCCCGCGCAGACCTCGCAGCCGCCCTCACCGAGGCGCTGCCCGACACCATGCAGATCGTTGACGACGTCCGCGACCTCGGTGTCATTGACCCCGAATACACAACCGTGCTGCAGCTGCTACGGCTTCGCCTGGAACCGGCAAGCACGATCGGTGCCTACTGGACAGACTTCGCCCTGTGGGTCGTCTCGCCCGAAGAGGATCCGGAGCTCGTAGACGACGATCTTGACGATCGCCTCGACCAGGTCATCGAAGCGCTGCAGCCGCTCACCTACCTCGGCTGGACAGCCGCGGAGCGTGACATGCACCCCTCAGGCTTCCACGCCTACCGCATCACCATCCGCACCCGCACTCTCAACACCTAAGGAGCATGACCATGGCACCGCAAGTCGCAGCCGACCCTCGTTCAATCAAGAATTTCCTTCTCCAGATCGGAACCGACACCTACGAGCTGCACGCCAGCACTGTCGTCTGGGGCAAGACCACGACACAGGTTCAGTGGAAGGGCGGCACTCCCGACGCCGTCTACACCGACAGCGTCGTTGGAGACCACCTCTGCAACATCACTCTCGTGCACGATTACCAGAACGAGGACTCGCTCTTTAACTGGATGATCGACCACGAGGGCGAGCAGGCTGAGGTCACGTACCGCCCCGACGCTGACGGCGACTTCGTGCAGACCGCGACGATCACCGTCGTTGCTCCTGACGTCGGCGCTGCCGTGGGTACCTTCGGCGAGAGCACCATCGCGTGCCCGTCGACGAAGCCCGTGCGCACCTTCACCCCGGTCGCCTAACCATGCTTGATGTCCAGCGCTCACCTGAGCTGCAAGCAGCAATCCTCGGCATGCGCAATGCCGAGCGACAGGTGCGCCTGGACATCAACAAAGAAGCCCGCAAAACCGTCAAGCCAATGTGGCTCGACGCACTACGCAGCCGGTCGAACTCTCGCGCTGACGAGACCATTCTCGTAAAAGGTTCTCGTGTGGCCATCGGAGCCCGGCAAGTTAGCCTCCGCGCAGCGACCTCACGCCGCCCCCTGAGCGGTGGCCTGATCCCCGCCGAGAACTGGCCAGCGCAAGAGTTCGGAATGCGCACGAGAAAGGCAACCATGGCCGCGACCTCGAGGAAGGGAAACAGGTACCAGGTGACGAAGACCATCGGTCGCCAGTTCCCCAACCGCACCAAAGAAGGTCGAGTTGCGTTCGATGCATCGTCCGCCGTTGGTACGAAGATCGTCGCCAGCTGGGTGCGTACCGTCGTGGACGGATTCCGTTCGTTCGCTGATGTTAAGGATGGCCGCTAGTGCCTATCCAGATTGACTTCCTCGCCAACGTTTCTAAGTTCCTCCGCGGCTCCAAAGATGTCGAAGACGCCCTCGAGGACGTATCTGACAGCCTCGACGACGTCGCCCGCGACTCACAAAAAGAAGCCGACAAAATGGCCGACGGTTTCGTTGACGCCGGCAAAGACATCGATCGCTCGAACGAAAGACTCGAGCGCAGCTTTGCAGACCTCGCAGATGCCGCCAAGAGCGAGACCCAAAAGGGCTCGCGTGAGATGTCCCGCAACTTCGAACAGGGCACCTCAGCAGCAAAGCGCGACCTCAAGGAACTCGGCAACGAAGCCCGCCAGAACGCAGCAGAAACATTCTCATCGTTCGACGGATCCGCCGAGAGCTTCGCCGATGGTATCCAGGGAACTCTAGGCGGCATCGTTTCGAGCCTCGGCCCCGTCGGTGCTGCTGCTGGTGCTGCTGCTGCGATCGGCATCGGTCTCGCTACCGCCGGCATCGCGAAGAGCAAAGAAGAAACCGAAGAGCTCAAGGAACGAATTGCCGACCTCACGAAGCAGTACATCGAAGCCGGCGGCGTCGGGAAGCGATCATTCGAGGATGTCGTCGACGACATCAAAGACCTCGCCACCGAAACCGACGACAGCGTTACGAACCTCGAAGACCTCAAGCGCATCGCCGAGCGGCTGAAGACGCCACTCAGCGACGTCACGAAGGCATACCTCGAGGGCGGATCCGCACTAGACGACCTCATCGCTCAGACCGAGCGGCTGCAGCGCAAAGAGCAGGAACGCTACGAAGCGTCAGTCGAGGCCGGCGACTCACCCTACGGCGGCCTGATCGACGGTGGAATCACCTACGAGAAGAACCTCAACGACCAGCTCGACGTGCTGCGCGAACAGAAGGGCGCCATCGAGGAAGCCCAAGAAGCGCAGCTCAACTACCTCGAAGCTGGCGCTACCGAGTTCGAGGCCAAAGTTGGCCTCATCAACAGCATCAACAAAGCCTACGACGAAGCAGCCACAGCGACCGATGAATACATCAACGCCGAGTCTGGCATCTTCGACGTCACCGCCTACCTCGAAGCAATGGCCGCAAAGACCCAAGCGCTCAAGGACTACCAGGAAAACCTCGCAGCAGCTGACCTCTCGCCGGCCGCCCGCGAGTACCTCAACAGCCTCGGCGTCGACGCAGCAGCATCCATCCTCTCGGGCTACCAGGCTGCCGCTCCCGATCAGAAACGCCAGCTCAACGAGATCTGGACCGAGTACGCCAGCGACAACAGCGGCACCTACAAGACGAACCTTCAAACCGGTCTCTCGTCGACCACCATCAAGGGCCCGAGGATTATCCCCGACAAACCCGATGCCGGAGCGATTGCGCGCGATCTTCAACGCGAGATGAACGGCCGCACCATCTACGTCGACTATGCACCGCGCCCTGGACAGAGGAACCCGTAATGACGTCAACTCTCTACTCGACGACCAGCGGCGTCATCGTGTCACCAGACCCAGCAGATGTAGCGACGGCAGTATTCGCAATCGGCTACGAAGTCACTAGGCAAGTGCGGAACATCGTGCACGAGGTCCCTAACGCGGTCACTCCACCAGTGACGTTCAAAGAAGCCGGCCCCCGATCCGGCACGATCGAGTATCTCTTCACAGACCGTGAGCAGTGCCGGCGCGCTGAAGTAATCCACGCCACGTTGGGGTACGTCATCTTGGATGATCCCGACTGGCCCGATTCACCAATGCGATACGTCCCCCAGGACGAGGTCGTCACGACACTCGACCCCGAGACTCGCACGCGGTGGTTGCTCTCCACGGGCTTCACGGAAGTGAAGCTATGATCCATCAGCTCGAGGCGACAGTCGGTGGAGTACCGCTGTCTGTGATTTCGGGATCGATGACACTAGACGAAACGTGGACGCCATACATTCAGGCTGAGCTCACGATTGTTGAACCGGCTGATGTAAGCATCGTCGATCCCCGCAATGAAGCGCGTGTAGTCCTCACCTGGACTGCGACGCCACTCGGCTCGGTCGTTCCTGCGCAGTCGATGACCGCTGACCTCGGGGTGCGTCGGCGTCGCATCAATGATGACGGCGAGATAGTGATGAGCTTGGCCTCTGATGAAGCCCTCGCTCAGGACTATGCGCTCGGCAGCGCGCAAGAGCTTGGCACGTTCCCCACTGCGTATGAGTTCGTCGACGCATTCTTGGGATTGATCGGCGCTGAAGTCGCCCCAGGCTATGACAACGTGCTGCTCGACGAACCATTCCAGTTCATGAAAGCGGGCGACATCCTCTGGTCGACCCTGAACCCTGTTGTCCAGCAGACCGGGCTTCGGCTGTACTGCGATGAAGCACGTCTCTGGCGCCTCAAGCTCGCTCCCGAGAACAACAACGAGATCCTGTTCAATACGATCGGCAGCGACGTCACGATCTCGCAGGAAGATGACATCTCCCGCGAAGACGATTTATGGGGCGACTCTGTCGTAGTCCTTTACCGCTGGACTGATCTATCGGGAACGAGCTACAGCAACTTCGATTCAGCCACCGACTCCTTCCCCCCTACGAAGACTCTGGTAGTTGAACACGCGACCGCCTACCCGGGCCCCGGCGCAGCTCGTCAGCTGTTGAACCGTGCCCAAGGTCGGGGGCAGAACCTTCGAGCGACCGTCGTCTCTGACTACTCAGTACGCCCCGGGCACCAGTTCGCCACGGTCGACCAGCACGGAACGATCTACACGGGGCACGTTCGCTCCGTGAGCTGGAACCTCGACGATGACACCATGACCATCCAGCCGAGAGATCTCGTAGAGACTCCCTCGACAGCGTGGGTGCTGCTCGCTCCCGGTGAAGCTTGGAACGACTCAGACGCTGGCATTCCTTGGACAACAGCTTAGAAAGGACCTCTAATGGCAATCGGAGATGACGCAGCAGCAGCTGGCTACGAAGTATTCGAGGACACTCAGGACCGTCGTATGGGGTACCAGAACGACAACCAGCGAGGTGACGACCTCGCCCGGCACGTCAAAGTTCATCGGCGCCTCTTCGGAGTCAACAGTGTGCACTACCCATCAGTACAAGTTGGTGCGGAACGCAAGATCGGCAACAACCTAGCCGGCCTCTCGATCGATGTCCTGTTCCCGGTAGCGTTTAAAGAAGGTGAATCGCCGAATGTTCAAGCCAATTTAATCGGTTACTCCCCGTCAGCAGCCTCTGCGACAGTTCTGGGGCTAGCGCAAGACCGCCAGAGTTCCGCGACGATCTCGAACATCAGTTTGACTGGCTTCACGGTCGACCTCCAGCGCAGCTCCTCGACATATCTCTCAGGCTTCTACTGGTACATCGACTGGTCAGCACGCGGGGTGCTCGCAGTATGAGTGGCTACTGCTGGATGAACGGTAAGTCATCCCCGCCCGATGTCACATCGCCTTACGGATACTCGCCCGGCTACGGCAAAGAGTTCCACTTCGGCCTAGACACCATCGATCACTACTACAACCACGCCATCGGCGACGGTGAAGTCATCTATGTCGGCTGGAGCACGTTTGGCGGTGGTGGCTGGGAAGTCTGGTATCGACTCGACAACGGCGACGTCATCGTTTACTACCACAATCGTCGCGGGCTATTGGTGGCAAGAGGTGACCGAGTTGAGGCCGGCACCCGCCTCGGTGTGCAAAGCAACACCGGCGGGAATTATGGCATCCACTGCCACACCGAGGTATGGCTCAACGGCCG
>Ga0209344_10003535_pt1 | contig 15325 bp, 13 predicted proteins | sample Cruoilmetagenom6_FD_187293 | JGI IMG/M metagenome (GOLD analysis project Ga0209344, IMG submission 187293) | Oil polluted marine microbial communities from Coal Oil Point, Santa Barbara, California, USA - Santa Barbara Oil Seep Sample 6 (SPAdes)... | ecosystem: Environmental > Aquatic > Marine...
TGGCCTGCAACCTGCGTGATTACTTCCGCCGGGGTTTGGCCTGAAATGCCCGCGTAGATGTTGATCAGGTTGCGTGCTTCGGGGCGGTTTGCAAGATCGTCAAGATTATCCGGCAGCGGTGCCGGGTCGGTTTTAGCCTTGCGGATTTTCTTGGCGATGGTGTCTGCGTCATCCATCATGTTGATGCGGCTAAGGTCAGACGGGTCAGATTTCGACATTTTTTTGGTGCCGTCACGCAAGGACATCACGCGGGTGCCCGCGCCATCGATGATCGGTTCGGGTTCGGGAAAGAAATCAACCTTGAAATCGTGGTTGAACTTATTGGCGATGTCGCGGGTCAGTTCCACATGCTGTTTCTGGTCTTCGCCCACAGGCACATGGGTGGCTTTATAGGCTAGAATATCGGCGGCCATCAGGGACGGATAAGCGTAAAGGCCCAGCGACATTTTTTCGGCGTTTTTACCGGCTTTGTCTTTGAACTGGGTCATCCGGTTCATCCACCCAAGACGGGCAACGCAGTTGAATAACCAACCAAGTTGGGCGTGGGCCGGTACCTGACTTTGATTGAACAGGATTGATTTTTTCGGATCAAGGCCGCAGGCAAGATAGGCGGCGGCCAATTCGCGTGTGCGGCGACGCAGATCGCTTGGATCTTGCCAGACGGTAATGGCGTGCTGATCGACCATGCAATAGATGGTTTCAATGCCGGAATTCTGCATTTCAACGAAGCGCCGCACGGCACCCAGATAATTGCCAAGGGTCAGGTTGCCCGATGGCTGAATGCCCGAAAAGACGCGCGGTGTGAATTGTGTATCTGTCATAGCAATCTATCCCTGTCTGGATTACACAGGGCTTATCGCGTTAAGCACACGTGACGTCAACTAGGGTCTGATATGTATGATGATGATTTAAACGCGCCGCCTCTGAATCCATTGCCTGCGGTGGTGATATTGCTTGCCTGTCTGGTTGGCGGTGTGGAATTGGTGTTTCAAGCGGCTGAAGCGGGATTTATCGGCGGGGTCGAGGGTATAGGCTGGCGCTTAAGTGCAGTGCAGAACTTTGCTTTTAGCGACAGAATTTTTGATTGGATGCGTGAAACCGGGCAGTATTCGGGCCAGAACATACTGCGGTTTTTCAGTTATGTTTTTGTCCATCAATCGATGATCCATGCGATCTTTGCTTTGGTGTTTGTTCTGGCTTTGGGTAAATTTGTCGCCGAGATTATGCACCCGGTCGCTGTTTTGGTTATTTTCTTTGCCAGTGCGGCGGTTGGGGCTGCGATCTATTCGATTGCTTTGGATGAGCAATATGCCTTGATTGGTGCGTACCCTGCGATTTACGGATTGATCGGTGCCTTTACATGGCTGCGTTTCAGCGCATTGCAGGATGAAGGCGAAAGTGGATTGCAGGCCTTTAACCTGATCATATTTTTCATGGCGATTGCTTTGATTTACAAGTTTCTGTTTGGCGGCACAAATGACTGGTTGGCGGAACTTATCGGGTTTTGTGCGGGGTTTTCCCTTGCCGTTGCTTTAGGTCCTGACGGGAAGTTGCGATTGCAAAAAATACTGAAGCTTGCGCGTCGGCGTTAAGCGCGTTTGACCATGGCCCTGATCTCTTGCAGTGAATAGGCCTTTAGGCCAAGCAGCGCGATACCGTAGGTCGTGGCACCGGATATAACCAAAGCGAACAGTGCCATGTAACGCAGGCCTTTTGCATAAAGCGCGTCGCCTAAAATCTGTTGGGCCAAAATGACAATCAACCCCATGATTGCAGAGGCCAGAATGATTTTCGGGACGGTTTTGAAAAAACGCGTGTCAAACTTGGCCGCTTCGCCCATGTTTCGGGTGCCAAACCAAAGCATGCAGGTCATGCCCCATGCGGAGATGGTGACAGCAATTGCGGCGGACAGATAGCCGATCTTATATGACAAGCCAATGGCGATGATAAGATTGACGATCATGGCAACCAAGGCGTAATAGAACGGTGTTTTGGTATCTTCGCGGGCGAAGTAAAGTGGCTGAATAACTTTTTGAAATACGAATGCAGGCAAGCCCAAACTGTAAATTGCCAATGCGGCAGCTGTGGCTGCCGTGTCATTGCCATTAAATGCACCGCGTTCAAACAGGACGGAAATCATCGGTTTTGCGGCAAGGAATAGCGCGACGGCAGACGGGATTGTCAGGGCCAGAGCAAATTCCGCGGCACGATTGAATGCATAGCGCCCGCCATCTATATCTTCGGTGCGGATTTTGCGCGAAAGATCAGGCAAAAGCACCACGCCAATGGCAATGCCGACAACCCCCAATGGTAATTGATACAGCCTGTCGGCCACGGCCAGCCATTGGATCGCCCCGTCAAAGTAGCTGGCAACCTGACGGCCCACGAGAAGGTTGATCTGTACCACACCACCTGCAAGGGCAGCGGGGGTGGCGATGATCGCAAGGCGTTTTAGTTCCGGCGTCATTTTCGGCAAGCGTGGGACCAGACGCAACCCGGCCTTGTCAGCAGCCCACCACACGAGGGCCATCTGGGCGATACCTGCGACAGGAATAGACCAGATCAGAGCATTGCCGACATCAAGCCCCATATAATAGGCGCCTGCCATTGCCGAAACGACGATAATATTCAGTAAAACGGGGGCGGCAGCCGCGGCGGCAAAACGGCCGCTGGCGTTCAGCACACCGCTTAAGAGGGCTGCAAGGGATATGAACAGGATGTAAGGAAAACAGATACGGGCGAAACCGACGGTCGTGTCGAACCGCGCATCGCCGACAAACCCACTGGCCATAGCCCAGACAAACCACGGCATGAATATTTGTGCAATGAGTGTCAGGACAATCAGGATGGAAGCAAGCCCCGCGAATGCATCCTGTGCAAATTCCTGCGCGCCTTCGCCAGTTTCCAGTTTCTTGGAAAACATCGGCACAAAGGCCATATTGAAAGCGCCTTCGGCAAAGAAACGGCGGAACATGTTGGGTAGGGCAAAAGCCACTTGAAACGCTTCTGCAATCGGGCCGGAACCAAAGAAAGCCGCAATCATAATGTCACGCACAAAACCTGCGATACGGCTAAGAAGTGTCCAGATGCCAACCGTGAAAAAAGCAGAAACCAGCTTGATTTTCTGAGGCGGTTTATTCACGACATCGCCCCTTTGGCGCCTTCAGTGATGGCATTGCGTAATTTCTTTTCAATTGTATCACGTTTGCTTTTGGCGTGTATTTTATGCCCGAACATGTCTTTGACATAAAACACATCCACAGCTTGAACACCGTAGGTGGCAATAACGGCGGATGCAATGTAGATGTTTGCGTGGCTTAATGTATGGGTCAGGTCATGCAACAGGCCGGGGCGATCACGGGTGTCGACCTCGATAATCGTGTATATCTCGGAACCTTCGTTATCAAAGGTGATCGTGGTCGGAATGATAAAATCACGTTCGCGCTTTTTCAACTTATCGCGGGTTTTCAGTGCGTCGCGGGCAACGATTTCGCCCTGCAAGATACGCAGGATCATTACCTTCAATCGTGCAATGCGTACTGCTTCATAGGGTTTTCCGTCGGCGTCCTGTACCCAGAAAACGGCTGTGGCATAGCCATCTTTACTGGTATAGGTGCGTGCGTCCACAACATTGGCCCTGACCAAAGCCAAGGCCCCGGCAAGGCGTGTGAAAATACCGGGATGATCCTGCATCACAAAGCAGGCACGTGTTGCGTCGCGGTCAGCATCCGGCACGATATCGATGCCGATTTTTTCGCCTTTCAGCTGGTCGAACAAACGCGCAAAAATAACATGTGCGGTGTTGTCCAAACCTTGCCAATAAGGGTCATAGTGTCGATCAAGTTCCGCCAGATAAAGGGCTCCGCCTTTTTTGCCCAATGCCGTTTTCAATGCAGCCTTTGCCTCATCCAAGCGGTGGAATTGCGCAATTTTATCGGTGCCTTCCAGCAGGGCTTGTTGGCTGGCGTGATAAAGCGTTCTGATCAGCTGGGCTTTCCAGTTGTTCCATGTGTTCGGCCCGACACCGCGAATATCGCAAACGGTCAGGATCGTCAGTAAATGCAAACGATTGGTACTTTTTACGGTTTGTACAAAGTCGCGTACGGTGCGTGGGTCGGACAGGTCGCGTTTTTGCGCCACATCGGACATCAGCAAGTGATGGCGGATCAGCCAGACAACGGTTTCCACCTCTTGTTGATCAAGGCCCAGCCGCGGGGCGATAACCTCGGCCATGCGCGCGCCGGCAACAGAGTGATCTTCGGGCAGGCCCTTGCCAATATCATGCAACAGCAGTGCGACATAGATAATGCGACGGTTCACGCCTTTTTTCAACAGGCCAGAGACAATCGGCAGGTCTTCCTGCAACTCGCCACGTTCAATTTGTGCAAGGTTTGAAAGGCATTGGATCGTGTGTTCATCTACCGTGTAATAATGATAAACATTGAACTGCATCATTGCGATAATACGCTGAAATTCCGGTATAAAAACGCCCAGAACGCCCAATTCATTCATCCGCCGCAAGGCACGTTCTGGATTGCCGTATTCAATCAACGTGTCCAGAAAAATACGGATAGCTTCGGGGTTGGTGCGCACTTGATCGTCAATCAAATGCAGGTTGGCCTGTATCAACCGCATTGCATCCGGGTGGATCAGAACCTGTGAGTGCAGTGCTTCTTCAAAGATACGTAAAATGTTCAAAGGGTCGTCAAAGACGGTTTCTTCATCGGCAAAATTCAGACGCCCATGGGCGATCACATAACCTTTTGCCGCGGTTTCACGGCCCAAGCCTATTGCACGCATAAAACGCCGTCCGATACCGGGTTGTTTTTTCACGTGCTGCGCTTCTAGTGCGGTCAGGAATATCCGTGTCAGATCGCCCACGCGTGTGGCATGTCGAAAGTAATCCTGCATGAATTTTTCAACGCCGCGTTGGCCATCCTGATCCTGATATCCAAGGGCATCCGCAACTTCTATCTGGGTATCAAAAGTCAGCTGTTCTGTGGCGCGTTTTGTGATCAGATGCAAATGGCACCGTACAGTCCATAAAAACCCTTCGGCCTGATAGAACTGTTCATGTTCTTCGGCTGTAAAATAACCTTGCTGGATCATTTCTTCGGGGTTTTCCGCGTGGCTTAGATATTTGGTGATCCAAAAAAGGGTTTGCAGATCGCGCAACCCACCTTTGCCCTCTTTGACGTTCGGTTCCAGCATGAAGCGCTGGCCGCCTTGTTTTTTATGCCGATCTTCACGCTCGATCAGTTTTTGTTCGACAAATTCCGGGCCGGTTTTACGAAACAATTCTTTCCAAAGACGTTTGTCCAACTTGTTGGACAGGGTTTTGGAGCCGGCTAGATAGCGACATTCCAACAGTGATGTCCGAATGGTCAGATCATCCTTACCCAGTTTGACGCATTCGTCGACCGAACGCGTGGCGTGGCCGACTTTCAGTTTAACGTCCCACAGCATGTAAAGTACAGCTTCGATCACGGTTTCGACCCAGGGGCTTAGTTTTGGAGGTGTCAAAAACAGCAGGTCGACATCTGAGTAGGGGGCCATTTCGACGCGCCCGTAGCCACCGACAGCCATCATTGTGAGGCGATCCAGCTTACTGTTATCCGGGTTTGGGTGCAAAATTCTGGTTGAAATATTGAAAGCCTGACAGACGATTTTGTCGGTCAGATAAGTGTAAGACGTTGTGACCTTGCGTGTGTCAAAAGGGGTTTTGACATAGGCAGCTTCAATCGCACTACGGCCCTGAACGTAGGTTTCTTGCAAAATAGCGGACAGTTTTGAACGCAGGCCCGTGTCGGAACTGTCTTTGCACACGGTACGTATTTGCCCCTGTATTTTCTTTTTGTCGAAAATAACATCGGGTAAGCAGATCAGGTCGCCCGATGACGGTGCCGATTGAAATTTTTTAGAAAGATTAAGAGCCTGATCCACCAAATCCTCTGGGTGCTGGGGAGATAACGACAGCCTGACCATCACGGACTTCCGCAATAGCCAAACCACGTTGATTTGTCCCGTCAGGCAATAACCTGAATACACCGTTTACGCCAGCAAAACCGTCAGTACGTGTCAATTTTGTACGTGTTAACGCATCTGTATCACCGGTTGCCAAAAGGGCGCCGATGGCGGCTATACCGTCATAGGCAAGCCCTGCAAGCGGGTGTGGAGCCGCACCGTAATTGGCGTTGTAGCGCGATTTGAACGCCGCAATGGAACTTGTGTCCGGTAAAGTGAACCAACCGCCCTGAAGCCCTGATGTGGCCAGTGTGCTGGCAGGAATATCCCAGCGCGTAAGCCCCATATATTGCACGCGATCAGGGCCTAAGCCGTTTTCGGGCAAAAGCTGCGCCAGAATTGGTAATGCGCCTGCGCTGTCGGATGAAAAGACCAATACTTGGGTCCCCGTGCTCAAAGCTTGTGATTTTATGGTCTTGACCGCACCTACAACGCCGTCGGGCGAGAATTCGTAAGCTGTAGAGCCTGTGTAATTCGCGCCGGATTTTGCGGCAGCCTTGCGTACCGCATCAAGTGCGATTTCACCGGCTGTGTTTTGCGCTGCAACTGCAGCAACATTGCGCAAACCCTTGCCTGCAGCATAGCTGACTAGCCGATTTGCGGTGTTGTCGAACGTATTGCCAAGCACGAAAACGTTTCCGCCCGCAATTTGGTTATTGTTCGACAGGCTTAAAATATTAATATTTTGTCCGGAAACGGCGACGCCTGCAGCATTTGCCGCCTCAGCAAACAATGGTCCTACAATGATTTTGGCACCGTCCGCAGCTGCCAGTTTCGCAGCATTTGCTGCTTGCGCTGTATTACCGGCGGTCGCGTAAATCTTCAGATCTATCTGTGCGCCTTGTATATCACTTGCGGCAAGTTTTGCGGCATTGATTAGGCTTTTACCCAGTGCTTCTTGTTGGGCATTTCCGCTACCGGTGGGCACCAACAGGGCGACTGTTACGGTTTTATCGGGGTTAACCCGCTTTCCGACATTGGCAGTATCGATACAGGCGACCAGCAAAGGTGCCATAAGTGCTAAGCTTGCAGGCCGTAAAACCTTTGAAATCTTTGTTAACATACGCACAGTCATATAACCCCCTAAAATTCGTAAACGACTCGTTTGCCATCAAAGGTAGGTACTGTCATAAGCGAAAGCAATGATTTGACTGAAATAATGGGAAATAGGCAAGTGAGTGCTGCAAAACTGTCGCCTGGATTATATATTGTTTCAACCCCGATCGGTGCTGCGCGCGACATTACCCTGCGCGCATTGGATATTCTGGCTGCGGCGGATATTATTGCGGCTGAAGATACCCGAAATACCCGTAAATTGATGGATATTCATGGCGTAACGCTGGGCGGGCGCAAGCTGATTTCATATCATGATCATAATGGTTATGAAAGACGCCCCTATTTGCTAGAAGCATTGGAGGCGGGCAAATCCGTGGCGCTTGTATCAGATGCTGGCACACCGCTTTTGGCGGACCCCGGCTATCATCTGGCGCAATATGTTCGCGATGCAGGATATAAGGTTGCAACCGCTCCTGGGGCGTCAGCACTGTTGGCTGCCCTTTGTGTGGCGGGGCAACCGACCGACAAGTTTTTCTTTGCCGGATTTGCGCCGCACAAGACCAAGGCGCGGTTCGATTATTTCAATAGCCTGCGTGATGTACCTTCAACGTTGGTTTTTTACGAGTCGCCGAAACGGTTAGCCAAAAGTCTGGCTGATATGGTGCGGGCATATGGTGGTGAGCGTGCCGCTACCGTGTGCCGAGAGTTGACAAAAAAGTTTGAAGAGGCCCGCCCGGGGATGTTGCAAGAACTTGCAGATCATTATGCGCAAGCGGATACCCCCAAGGGCGAGATTGTGATTGTGGTTGGCCCGCCAGTTAAAAGAAAAGTAACGCAGGGCGATATTGATCAGGCGCTATTAACTGTTTTGAAAGATTTTAAGGTCAAAGATGCAGCAAGGCTTGTATCCGAACAAATAGGTATATCGCGCAATCAAGCTTATGAGCGGGCTTTGGAGTTGAAGAAAGATGGTTAAACAAATGTCTTTTCACAAGGGCATTGCAGCGGAAAATATTATCGCGGATCATTATATACGTGCAGGACATCTGACAAAAGCAATACGGATGAAAACACCTTATGGTGAAGTTGACCTTGTTATGGAAAAGCAGAATCAGTGGGTATTTGTGGAAGTGAAATGCAGCAAGACCATTGGGCAGGCAAGTATACGTATCACACAACGCCAAATAGACCGTATTCACGCTGCCGCTGAAAGTTATCTGGCAAAGCTTGGTTTATTGGGCATGGTAGATTGTCGGTTTGATGCGGCATTTGTCGATGCAAACGGGCAGATTGAGATTGTAGAAAACGCATTCATTTAATCGTGAAATGCAAAAGTTGGATTGCAAGTCGGAACACTCTGGTTCATTTAGGAAGGGTTCTAAATAATCAGGTGATACCATGTCTCTTAAAATAGCCTTTCAAATGGATCCGATTGATCCGATTGACATTAATGCGGACAGTACATTTCGTATTGCCGAAGAAGCACAGGCCAGAGGTCATGAGTTATTCTATTATACACCCGATAAGCTGGCTTATCAGCAGGGGCGTGTAACGGCTAAAGGATGGCCTTTGACCGTTCGTCGTGAGGTTGGCAATCACTTTACGCTGGGCAAATACCAAGAGATCGATCTAAGCACACAAGATGTGGTTTGGCTTCGCCAAGACCCGCCGTTCGATATGGGTTATATCACCACGACACATATATTGGATATGATCCACCCCAAGACTTTGGTGGTAAATGATCCGACATGGGTGCGTAACTATCCTGAAAAACTGCTGGTTCTGCAATTTCCTGATCTGACACCACCGACAACAATCGCCCGGGATATGGATACTTTGAAGGCGTTCAAAGATGAACATGGCGACATTATCCTGAAGCCGTTATACGGCAATGGTGGTGCGGGTGTTTTCCGGCTTGACCCCAATGACCGTAACTTTAGCTCATTGTATGAACTGTTTGCGGGGATCAACCGCGAGCCGTTGATTGCGCAAAAGTTTCTGCCGGATGTCAGCAAAGGCGACAAACGCGTGATCATCATAGACGGCGAACCTGTTGGCGCCATTAACCGGGTGCCTGCCAAGGGTGAAACACGATCAAACATGCACGTTGGCGGGCGACCCGAAAAGGTGGAAATGACTGCGCGTGATCTGGAAATTTGTGCATGCATTGGCCCGCTTTTACGTGAAAAGGGCCAGATTTTTGTAGGCATCGATGTGATCGGCGGCAACCTTACCGAAATCAACGTAACTTCGCCCACAGGTATTCAGGAACTGGAACGGTTTGACGGGGTAAACGTGGCCGAAAAAATCTGGTTAGCAATAGAAGCGCGGCGAACAGGTTGATGTCGATACGCCTGCGAATTGTTTCTTTAAGTTCAAAACTGTTTTTCAAACCGGCGCTTGCGCGTATCCGCAATTTACAATGGTTGCGTAGCTATCTTGATTTTGTCGTGAAGCTGAACAATCTGAACCCAAAAGGGGCAGTTTACGAAAAAGGCGTGCTTTCCCACAAAAACCAAACGGTTCCAGTCGTTTGGGCAAATCTTGCCGATCCTTCGCAATCGCAGGTGCTTTTATATATCCACGGCGGGGGTTTTATCTTTGGCAGTGCTGACACCCACAAACATCTGGCTGCTGACATTGCGGGGCAAATGGGGATAAAAGCGGTTCTGCCAAATTACAGGCTGGCACCTGAAGACCCATACCCCAAGGGTTTTGATGATGTTGTGACCAGCTATCGGGCCTTGTTGGAAATAGGTTATCAGGCACAAAATATTGTTATTGGCGGTGACAGTGCGGGCGGCAACCTAACCTTTGCGTTATTGGCCTATATCAAGGCAAATAAGCTACCGATACCGGCCTGTGCATTCACGTTTTCAGCTTTGACTGATATGACTAATACGGCGGAAAGCATTGCAAGAAATGCGTCTAGGGATTGTGTTTTGGCGGCTGGCCGTTTTGATGAAATGACGAGGGTTTATGCCCCTGGTCAGGATGTAAAATCACCCTGTCTTTCGCCCATATTTGCGACTTACAAAGGGGCCCCACCGGTTTTGATGCAAGCCTCTGATGGTGAGATGCTGATCGACGACAGCCGTGCCATGCTAAAGGTTTTGACGGATCAAGGTGTGGATGCGCGATTAAGCGTATTCGGCAATAACTTTCACGTATTTCAAGTTTTGCGTGGCCTTGTTCCCGAAGCGGATCAGGCTATCCGTGAAGTGGTTGGATTTATCAAAGATCATATGCCTGAGGTTAAGCGATAGCTTAGCGCTTCGGCGATATGAGGTTTGCGCACGCTTTCGTGGATGTCCAAATCTGCAATAGTGCGGGCTACACGTAAAACCCGATGATAACCGCGCGCGGTCAGTTTGAATTTTTCAGCAGCTTTTTCCAACAACGCCAAACCTTCGGGATCAGGAGTTGCCACCGCTTCCAGTATTTCCCCTTCGGCATCAGTGTTCAATGAAGCGCCCGTGACATTACTATATCGTTTTGCCTGTATTTGGCGGGCCTGCAAAACCCGCTTTGCGATTTGTGCACTGCTTTCTTTGGTATTTGTGCCTGTGCCCGCTAAATCCTGCATGGTGACGGGCGGCACTTCTACACGCAGATCAAAACGATCCATTAACGGGCCGGATATACGCCCCAGATAGTCTTGTCCACATATGGGTGCGCGCGCACAGGCACGTTCTGGGTCGGCCAGATAACCGCATCGGCAGGGGTTGGCGGCACTGACCAGCATGAATTTGCAGGGGTATTTCACATGTGCATTGGCGCGTGAAATCATCACCGTGCCGTTTTCAACAGGTTGGCGCAGGGTTTCCAGCACTTGGCGGGAAAATTCAGGCAGCTCGTCCAGAAACAAGACCCCGTTATGGGCTAGTGATATTTCGCCCGGTTTCGCCCCGCGCCCACCACCGACAATTGCCGCCATAGATGCGGTGTGATGCGGATCACGAAAAGGCCGTGTTTTGGAAATTCCACCCTCGGACAACAACCCTGCAAGGGAATGGATCATAGAGGTTTCAAGGGCTTCTTGCGCATCCAATACAGGAAGAATTCCGGGCATACGTGACGCCATCATTGATTTGCCTGATCCGGGAGAGCCGACCATAAACAGATGATGCCGTCCGGCGGCGGCAATTTCCATCGCGCGTTTGGCGCGTTCCTGCCCCTTTACGTCAGACAAGTCGCGTTCTTCGTTTTCTTTGACCACTTCACCCGGTTCGGCGGATTTCAACACCTGCTTGCCGTTGAAGTGGTTCATCACTTGCAACAGATTTGCCGGTGCAATAACGTTAACCGACCCGACCCATGCCGCTTCGGCACCGCATTCTTTGGGACAGATCAGATCGCAGGACGCTTCGGCGGCGGCAAGGGCTGCGGGCAGGGCGCCAATGACGGGGATCAGCTTGCCGTCCAACGACAGTTCCCCCAAGGCCACTTGACGGGCGACTTCATCACCGGGAATAACTTCCATCGCGGCCAATAATGACAGGGCAATCGGCAGATCGAAATGTGAACCTTCCTTGGGCAGATCGGCGGGGGACAGGTTCACGGTGATACGCTTGGATGGCAGGGCCAAGGCCATGGATGTCAATGCGGCACGCACCCTTTCACGTGCTTCCGACACGGCTTTGTCGGGCAAGCCCACGATGTTGAAAGCAGGCAATCCCGAAGCCAAAGAGCATTGAACTTCGATCAGCCGGGCCTCGACCCCCAGAAAAGCAACCGTATAGGCGCGCGTAACCATGTCCGAACTCCGAATTAAGAATGGTTAACGGTAGGGGTGGATTGGTTTATTTTTGGTAAATTTTCATGAAACCGTCCCAAGCGGCAGCATCCGCCACAGTCTTATCCCTGCAAAACGGATTGCAGAAGCCGAAAACGCGGCCATCCAGTTCCAGATAATCCGTCACGGGATCGCCTGAATAGGGGCAGTTTGCATTTTCAGAAGGGCCAGTATCTACGGCCCTCACAGGTAAGCGCGCGGGGCCGGGCCATGTCCCTTCCGGCAGATCATGATCGTAACCCGGTTGGACGTAGTTTTCGGCCAGACCCATAGCGCGCCAACGGCGAAAGGACGGGTCGTTCAGATGGGTTTGGATATAGGCATCTGACACGGCGTTTCTGGGCAGATTGAACGTGGCAAAGCGTGTGGCAACGGGGGCATAGAAAACATCTGCGATGGTGTATTGCCCAAACAGCCAAGGGCCATCTGCGCCGTATTTTTTGCGGGCCAGTCCCCATAGATGTTCAATTCTTGCAACATCGCCCAAAACTGCATCCGAAGGTTTGAAATCGGGATAATGACGGCGCAGGTTCATGGTGCAATCCGTGCGCAGGTTGGTGAAAGACGAATGCATTTCAGCGACCATATTACGTGCCATGGCACGCGCTGCAGGATCGCTGGGCCACATGCCTGCATCGGGGTGCCGTTCGGCTAAAGTTTCGGCCATCGCGATTGTGTCTTGTACAACGATACCGTCGAATTTCATTGCGGGCACCAAACGGGCCGGTGCGAAATCTTTCAGCATATTTGTGAAGCCGTCGCTATACATCCGTGCGGAATGTATTTTGGCGGGCAGGTTGAATTTTTCGAATAACAGCCAGCCGCGCAGCGACCAACTGGAATAAGTACGATCACCAATAGCAAGTTTATAAGTCATGGTGTTAGTATGGGGCGTGTTGACGAAAACGCAAAACATCTTTCGTGATATGATGGATCAAGGTTTGTGATTAACACCCAGAATACGCCATGCATCACCTAAGTGGTCAATGCGGGTGACGGATAGATTGTCGATATGAAAACTTGTGGCGGCCTTGGCGCTCATGCCGCCTGCCAGCTGAATTTGTGTCAGGATCACGCCGTAATGGGCGACAATGACGATGTCGCGGTCTTTATGGGTTTGGCAGAGATCATGCACTTCGGTTGTCACGCGCGCAGAAACCTGATTCCAGCTTTCGCCGTTTGGGGCTTTTGCATCGCCGGGCGCATCCCAGAATGTACGGATTTCATCGGGGTGGGTGATGGAAATGTCGTCAAATCCTTTGTCTTCCCAATCACCGAAATGAAATTCGCGCAGGTTTTGACGCGGGTATAGGTGCTCGCGCGTGCCAACGATGGCTTCTGCGGTTGTCACGCAACGTGTCAGGTCGGAAGATACGACAAGCGCGCCTTTGGGCAGATGTGTATTCAGTCGTTGGATTTGGTCTGTATCGGACAGATCCGCGGGCGCATCCGTCCAGCCCACCATGGTTTTTTTATGTGTCGGGCCGTGGCGTACCCACCAGAAGCGGGTCATTGCTGTAGCTGCCCTTTTAGGGGCAACGGCAGGCCTGCGGTGACCAGGACAACCAGATCGGATAAAACGGCAAGTTGTTGGTTCAGTTCACCTTGTTGTTGGCGGAACTGACGGGCCAGTGTGTTGTCCGGCACCACACCTTGGCCGACTTCGTTGGTGACGATGACAATTGGGCCGTGAAATTCTTTCAATCCGGCAAATAACTTGGCTTTAGCTGTTGTTAGATCGTGTTCACCCAAAAGGGTATTGGACAACCACAGCGTTGCGCAATCTAATAATACTGCGTTTGCGGTGTCAATTTTCGCTAAAGTGTTCCATGGGGCAAGGGGGGCTTCGAAATTATCCCAATTTGCTCCGCGCTGGGTTTTATGTTTGGCGATTTTAGCCTTCATTTCATCGTCAAACGCCTGTGCCGTTGCGATATATGCGCATGGGCGGTCGCATGATAATATCAGATTTTCGGCAAAACGGGATTTGCCGGATGCGGCTCCACCAATGACCAGTGTTAATTTTGGCAATGTAATTTTCTTCACAACCGCGTGTTCCCTATTCACATTTGCTGAATTATTAAGTCAGATAGATAAAAATAACCAGAGTGATGGTTGGAGGATATTATGTCTTTATACATAGAACCAAACAAGACGATTACAAAAACTGCGATGAAGGCAGAATTGCTGGACGCGGAAACTGAATACGCGCTGGCGGTTGCATGGCGCGATAACCGTGATGAGGCGGCCTTACACCGTTTGATCACCGCTTATATGCGTTTGGCCATATCTATGGCGATGAAATTCAAGCGCTATTCTGTGTCACAACAGGATCTAATACAAGAAGCGGGCGTTGGCCTGATGAAGGCAGCCGAGAAGTTTGATCCCGATAAGGGGTTTCGCTTTTCGACTTATGCGCAATGGTGGATCAAGGCTGCGATGCAAGAGTTCGTCATGCGTAACTGGTCGATGGTGCGTACAGGTACGACAACGTCGCAAAAGTCGCTGTTCTTTAATTTGAAACGGGTTCAGGCCAAGATTGAACGCGAAGCACAGAAAACCGGTGAAAAGTTAAGTTTGGCTGAAAAAGACGCACTGATTGCAGAAGAAATCGGCGTGCCGTTGCGCGATGTCGAAATGATGCAGGGGCGTATGTCAGGCGGGGATTTTTCGTTGAATGCACCGCAATCCTCTGATGAGGATACCCGTGAATGGATGGATACGTTAGAGGATACCGGCCCGCAATCTGCCGAAGTGGTGGAGCGTGAGCAGGATTTTCTGACCATGCGCGGCTGGATCAATAAGGCGATGGATGCACTGAATGAACGCGAAAAGTACATCATTTCCCAACGTAAGTTGGTGGATGAGGTGCGCACATTGGAAAGCATTGGACAAGAGCTGAGCCTGTCAAAAGAACGGGTGCGCCAGATTGAATCTGCTGCTTTGGATAAACTGCGCAAGCGGTTGGAAAAGGATGTCGGCAAAGCGGCGCGGATATTGGTAGACGCCTAATCTTGTACGCTTGCACCCAGCGGTTCGCGGCTTTACATATGTTCCAAGTAACATTGGAGTAGTGCCATGCACTTGTTGGCTGGTCGTAAAATCCTACTGATTATAGGCGGCGGTATAGCGGCCTATAAAAGCCTTGATCTGATCCGTCGTTTACGTGAACGGGGGGCATCTGTGGTGCCGGTTTTAACCAAAGGCGGGGCGGAATTTGTTACACCATTGTCCGTGACAGCCCTTGCAGGGGAAAAGCTGTATCGCGATTTATTCGATCTGGGTGATGAGGCGGAAATGGGTCATATCCAGCTGTCACGCGCCGCTGACCTAATTGTCGTAGCCCCTGCGACTGCTGACGTGATGGGCAAGATGGCAAATGGGCAGGCCAATGATCTGGCGACTACGCTGTTGCTGGCCACCGATAAGCGCGTGTTGATCGCACCCGCG
>Ga0209344_10003536_pt1 | contig 15322 bp, 16 predicted proteins | sample Cruoilmetagenom6_FD_187293 | JGI IMG/M metagenome (GOLD analysis project Ga0209344, IMG submission 187293) | Oil polluted marine microbial communities from Coal Oil Point, Santa Barbara, California, USA - Santa Barbara Oil Seep Sample 6 (SPAdes)... | ecosystem: Environmental > Aquatic > Marine...
ATACAAACAGTATGAACCTGCAAATCCACCAAAAACCGGCCTCAACCGACCCTCCGAAATCCGTCCACCGTCTATGCACTACACCCTCCTACCGGAAGTACTTGAGGCATCGGGCGACGGTCGCCTTGAGCTCGCGGCGTTCAACCACGAGATCGACCATGCCGTGCTCGAGCAGGAACTCCGAACGCTGAAATCCCTCGGGGAGCGTTTGCCGGATCGTCTGCTCGATGACCCTCGGTCCGGCAAAGCCGATCAGCGCCCCCGGCTCGGCGATATTCACATCGCCGAGCATGGCGTAGCTCGCGGTGACACCACCGGTGGTGGGATCGGTGAGGATCGAGAGATAGGCCAGGTGGCGATCCCGCATCCGCGCCAGACCGGCCGAGATCTTGGCCATCTGCATCAGCGACAGAATGCCTTCCTGCATTCTGGCGCCACCGGAGGCCGAGATGACGATCAGCGGAAGCTTCTTGTCCAGGCATCGCTCGATGGCGCGGGCGATCTTCTCGCCCACGGCGGACCCCATGGATCCACCCATGAACCCGTACTCCATGGCGGCGATGATGGCGCACTGCTTTTCGATCTCACCCTGGGCCACGACGACGGCGTCGGACCCCGAAAACTTTTTGTTGTAGACGGTGAGCCGGTCCCGATACGGTTTCGAATCGGCAAAGCCCAGGGGATCGGCGGACCGAACCCGGCCGAAGAACTTCTTGTACCTCTTGTTGTCGAAGAGCAGCTCAAGACGTTGAGTCGCCGAGATTCGAAAGTGATACCCACACCGCGGGCACACGTTGAGATTACCGGAGACCTCTCGGTGATAGAGGATCTCTCGGCATGAATTGCACTTTATCCACAGCCCTTTGGGCACGCCCGCGGTCTGCGCCATCAAATCGGCTTCCCTCCGCCAGTCACCGGCCGGATGACCATCTGTTGCGATCCGCGTCGATCCGGTCTTGGTTCATCGTCTCCCACAGTCAGTGAGACCCCGGGTCGGCCGGGGTCACACCACGGGAGGCTGTCGGTCCTCAGTCCTCGTTCTCTTCCTCTTCGAACTCGTTCGGCTCGCCGAGCATCGTGCAGGCCGCGTCATACATCTGGCGCACCGCCTTGCGACCGTTGTCGAGGTCGGAAATCCGCTCCTTCACCTTGGCGAGTTCAGCATCGATTTGGCCCTGGAAGGTCTCGAGCTCGGATTTGGTGCGCTGCCGCGCATCTTCGTAAAACTGTTTTTGATCGTCCGTCAGGGTTGAAGACATTATTCCTCCACGCTAATTCAATGAGAGATTGATTCTGATCCGCACCCACGTCCGCACCTTGACCCCGTTCTTGGTCGGCGGACGGTAACGCCACTGGCGAACCGCATCCTCGGTCGCCTTTTCGAAACCCACACCTTTGTGGGTGACCTCTTGGATCTTCACATCCTCGACACGGCCATCGGGCCCCACCAGGGCCATGGCGACAACCTCGCCGCTGATGCCGGCTCGCTGCGCGATCGGCGGATACTCCGGGTTGACCCGATGGAGCAGGACCGGCGCCACCACCCCCGGACCGGGCTCCACGATGTCACCCTCATTGACGACGGGGGTGGGCGTCGCGGGAATCGGGGTCAGCGTCGGTGGCACCCGTGTCGGTGTCGGGGGCCTCGGTGTCGAGGTCGGACTCGCAGTCGCGGTTTCGGTCGGGGTATCCGTGGGGGTCGGAGTCGGCGGAAGCGGCGTCGGCGTCGGGAACTCCTTCTCGAGACGATCGCGGAGTTCCTGCTCCTGTTTGGCCATTTCTGCAGACGCCACCTCGCGGGCACGCTCCATGAGCTCGGCCTCATCCATCAGACCGTCGCCGGCGCCCGCCTCCGGAGTCGGAGTCTCGGTCACTTGAGAAATGGCGGGCACCGGTGTGGGTTGCGAACCAGCACCACCACCGGAACCCGGACCCATGAAGAACCACCATCCGGCAATCAGGGCCAGGACCAGCACCACGGCGCCGATCGCCAGCCACTTGCCCATACCCCCAGAGGAGTCGTTATCATCCGCTGCAATCGTGGGCACCACATCGGTGACCATCTTGGGCTCGTCCGGTGGACCCTGGTCGGCTACGGGCGCCGCCTTTTTCTTGGGTGGCTTGGCCGGCGGGGCGGATTCGACCATCACAGCGGCCGGGTAATCGGTGATCTTGGATCCCGATTCCAGTTCGCCGATGAACGTGACCAGGGCGGCGGTGTCCGGCTCCCAGCCATGGCGTTTGAGGAGATTCTCGCACTCGCGCTGGAGATCCAGGGCGGATTGGTAGCGATCCTTTCGTTCGGGATCCAGCGCCTTCAAGGCAATCTCATCGACTTCGGCCGGGATCTCCGGCACGATGGCTGACGGCGCACTGACCTCGGGGTTGCGAACCTGCTCGAGGATCGACAACTCCGAGTCGCCGGCAAAGACCTTGTGGGCGGTCAACATCTCATAGAGCACGAGACCAAGCGAAAAGACATCCGACCGGTGGTCGATGTCCTTGCCCCAGGCCTGCTCGGGAGACATATACTGGAGCTTGCCCTTGAGGGCGCCGGCACGGGTGTGGGAGGCCTTGGAAGCCGCCTTGGCGATGCCGAAATCGCAGAGTTTGATTTCGCCGACGGATGAGATCAGTACATTCTGTGGTGAGACATCCCGATGAACGAGCCCGAGATCACGGTTGTCAAAATCGCGTTTCTTGTGGGCGTAGTCCAGCGCACCGGCGAGCAGGGTGGTCACATACAGAGCCAGGGGTACCGGCACCCGAACATCGTATTCGCGACACGCATCGAGAATCGTCCGGAGATCCCGCCCCTCGATGTATTCCATCGCGATGAAGTGGGACTGCTCGATTTTGCCGAGATCATAGATGTGGATGATGTTCTGATGGCTGAGCTGCGCCGCGAGCTTTGCCTCGTCGACAAACATCTTGACGAACTCATCGTTATCGGTCAGGTGTGGCAGGATCCGCTTGATGGCGACGGTCTTCTGGAAACCCTCGAGACCCAGCATCCGCGCCTTGTAGACCTGTGCCATTCCACCGGTGGCAATGTGCTCTTCGAGGACATACTGGCCAAAGGTCGTCCCAGACGGAGACGGTGATGTGGCCTCGCCGGTCGATGGTTTCTCGGCAACCGGCTCCTCGGGCGTGACCGGCTTCGGTTTCTCGACGGGAGCCGCCGGTTCCGGTTTCTCGGCTGGGGCCTTGGGCTTTTCACCCTGCGGCGTTTGGCCGGAGGGACTCGCCGATGGCGCCGGCTTTGGGGCCGGCGTCTGGCGTGGAAGCTCGAGACCGGCGAGGGTCTCGGACAACAACGCATCGACATCCGTCTCCTTGGACGGCTTGCGTTGAGGCGGTGCTGCCGGAGCATCGCTGAACACATCGGCCAGAGCCTCATCGACCATGGCATTGGATGCCTCGGGTGCTTCCGGAGGCGGTGTCGGAGCGGCGGGTTTGTCGTCACCCTTCTCTACGTCAGACAGAATGTCCGCAAAAAGGTCGTCGGAGGTGAACGACTTTCCATCGTCCCCTGATCCGCCCTTTCGCAGAGCATCGAGGGTCTCCTGCGGCACCGCTTGGGTGGTGAGAATCGCGGCCGCCCGGGTCACCATCTCGTCGATCTTCGTGTTGAGTTCGTCGCCGGCGAAAGGTCGCGACAGGATGTCTTGCGCACCGTGACCCTCGGCGTCGGTCTTTGGATCGGCGCCGTGATAGCCCTCCATGAGAATCAAGAACGGGGTCGCCCTGAGTCCCGCGCGAGCGCGAAGCTGGGTGATCGCATCGCCAACGGGCACCTGAGGAAGCGCCGAGGTGATAATGACGACCTTGGGCTCGAAATGAGCACACGTATCGACGGCGGCGTTCAGATCGCCGGCAACCTCGAGGCGGTGGCCCCGACCGGTGAGGGCGTTCCGCACTTCATTGACGGAACTCCGCTCGTACTCGATGAGTAGAATATTGACGCTCATTGATTTCGTCCCTGGATGCTCCGCGATTCGAAGGGTCCGTTCTCATTATCTGTGACCGGTTCCCAAAGTCAACCGCAGCCGCGTTCCTCAAGTGTTCGCAAGACAGTTATACTACCTGGGCTTGAGGCCCCGGCATAGGGGCAAAGATGGGGAGGCACGATGTCCGGCCACAACAAGTGGAGCACCATAAAACACAAAAAGGGACGAGCCGACGCCAAGCGCGGCAAGCTCTTCACAAAACTGATTCGCGAGATCACGGTTTCGGCGCGCGAATCCGGCGGCGACATCGACGCCAACCCTCGACTCCGTGCCGCGGTCGCCGCGGCAAAGGCGGGCAACATGCCGGCGGACAACATCAAACGGGCCATCCAACGCGGCACCGGTGAGATCCCCGGGGTGATCTACGAGGAGGTCCAGTACGAAGGCTATGGTCCGGGTGGCGCGGCGGTTCTGTTGCAGACCCTCACCGACAACCGCAACCGAACCACGCCGGAAGTCCGGCACATCTTCGCCAAGGCCGGTGGCAATCTTGGTGAGAACGGATGCGTGTCCTGGCTCTTCACCCGTAAGGGTCTCCTCCTGGTGCCCAAGACCGACGAATTGGATGAAGACACCCTGCTCGAGCAGGCACTCGAGGCCGGAGCCGAGGACCTCGATACCGAGGACAACGATTACTACCGGGTCTATACGGCGCCGGAAGAGCTGCACGTCGTGAAGGAAGGCCTCGAAGCGAACGGCGTCGTCGTCGAAGGAGCCGAGATCGACATGGAACCCTCGACCACCCAGAAGCTCGAGGGCAAAAAGGCCCAACAGATGATCCGGCTCATGGAGGCCTTCGATGATCAGGATGATGTCCAGAACGTGTGGGCCAACTTCGATATCGACGACAGTGAGTTTGACGACGTCTGATCGTGTCGACCAGGTGGCGGGGCATGGGGTGACATCAACGGGGTTCCGGTGCGCGTCCTAGGCGTCGACCCGGGGTCGCGAGCCACGGGTTGGGCACTGATCGTCACCTCGGGAAACACGTCGCTGCTCGAGGCCTTTGGGATCGTCAGACCAAAGGGATCCGAACACGCGACCCGACTGGCCGACCTGGACTCTAAGTTCTCGATCATCATCGGCGATCTCGCTCCGGACTGCGCGGCGGTGGAATCGGGCTTCACCGGCCGCAACCCGAAGTCGGGGCTGGTTCTGGCCGAGAGTCGGGGAGTTCTCCTCGCCGCCCTCGGGCGCGCGACCGTCCCGGTCCATCCCTACACTCCGGCCCAGGTCAAATCCGCCATGGTCGGCCACGGCAACGCCGAGAAGAACCAGGTGGCCTTCATGATCGTCCGGCTGCTCGGTCTGAACGAGCCTCCCCCGAACGATGCAGCGGATGCTGCGGGGGTTGCGCTGACGCACATCCACAGTCGCGTCCTGACGTCCTTCCGCACCCGAGGAAACTGACTCAGTTGTGTCCCAAGGTAAAACCGTCTTCACCCTCGTTGACGGTTCAGAAATCCTCATGCTAGGATGCACTGCCTTCATCATTTGGAATGAAGCTGAAATGAAGACCGAAATGATGGACGGTCATAAGTGGAGTTGCCACTTGTGTCGGTCAATGCGCTCGTTCACAATGGACCGTCGATCGGATTGGAACTTTTTCCGACCGGCGAACTCGAACTTGGAGGAGGCTGAACGTGGGACAAGTAACAGATCTTTTCCGCCAGGGTGGAATCTTCATGTGGCCGCTGCTTTTCTTTTCGCTGCTGGCCCTAACTGTCATCATCGAGCGTTTCATCGTGCTGACCAAGGCACGGATCAACGTCAATGAGTTTTTGACCAAGATCCGCAAGGCCCTGCTCGTCAACCGAAACGTCAAAGAGGCCATCAAGGCCTGCGAGTCAAATCGCGGTCCCGTGGCATCTGTGATGAAAGCCGGCCTGCTGCGCTATGGGCACAGCCGGGAAGACATCGAAAAGACCATCGAGAACGCCGCGCTCTATGAGCTCGATCGTCTCGAGAAGCGGATGGGCGTGCTCGCCACCACCGCCAACGTGGCACCCATGCTCGGGTTCCTCGGCACGGTTGCCGGCATGATCAAATCCTTCGCCACTCTTGCGGAGCAGGGTCTGACCAATCCCGCCGCGGTTGCCGTCGGTATCTCAGAGGCGCTGATCACCACCGCCGCCGGTCTGATCATCGCGATCCCGGCCCAGCTTGCCTACAACTGGTACACCACGAAGATCACTCGTTTCGTGCGCGACATCGAAACCGCAACCAACATGCTCTTGGAAACCTTCGCTGAGATGGACGGAAGCGGCGACAAGGCCTGAGGAAGGAGTCCGCGATGGCACTGATTCGCGGCAGAGACCGAGGAACAGGAGCGGCGATTTTCACCGCCTCCATGGCGGACATCGTCTTCCTCCTGATCGTGTTCTTCGTCCTCACCTACAAGGTCGAGGTCGATAAAACTCAGATGAACCTGCCGGAAACCTGGGTCCGAAAGAAAGTACCCGAGAAGGCTGCCGTGATTTCGATCTCGCCGCCAGACAAGGGTTCGACGATCCGAGTTTCCACTGGAGAAGAGATGGCCCTGCCGGTGAGCACCATCGAAGAGGTGATCACCTTCGCCTCGACCGAGGTGGCCAAGAACCCCAATCGGGAGTTCATTCTCAAGGCGGACAAGGACTCTCCCTATGGCACGGTTGATGAGGTTCTCGACGCGCTCAAACAGTCGAAGGTGAAGTATATCTTCCTGCTGTCCGAGCAGTTGACGGCCGACGAAGGTTAGGCCGGGGGACGACGATGAATATTAAAAAGAAAGATATCGCGTCCGAGATCTTCACCGGATCCATGGCCGACATCTCGTTCCTGTTGATCATCTATTTCATGATCACCTCGGCGTTTTCGGCGACCCGTGGTCTCGACTTCGCGCTGCCGGAAGAGACCGATACTCCGGAGATCAAGCAGGAAGACTCCATCGAGGTCCACGTCATGTCCGGCGGGGCCATCGAAGTCGACAAAAAGGCCCTGCCCCTGGATGGCCTGCTGCCGTACGTGCTCGAGAAGCTCCTGCAGAATCCCGAGAAACCGGTGATTCTCCGGACCGATCCCGATGCCACCTATGGCGACATGATCTCCGTCTTCGACCGTCTTCGACGAGCGAACGAAGAGTGGACCGAACCAATTGAAGGCAGCGATGAACGCAGAGCCCTGTACAAGGATGTCAAAGGCAATGATCTGACCGAGATCAAGACCATCTCGATCCCCACCCAGCGGGAAATCGAGAACATCTGGAATCTCTTGGGTATGGGGTGAGGAGGATCACATGACCGAGACGCCACAAGCAGCAGCATCCAAGGCGCCTGAGACCAAGATCAAACCGACGGTCATCGAGATCATCGCGCAGGAAGAGCAACAGGACAAGAAATTCACTCGTGCGGCCATCGCCGTGGCCGTCGTCCTGCACATCTTCATCTTCGCGTTTCACTGGCCGACCTTTGCCGGTGGATTGAAGGATGCGACCGAGAAAAAAACCAAGATCTACGTGGTCAAACAGGTCAAGTTCAAACAACCCCCGAAACAGGAACTCCAGCAGATCCCGAAACCAAAGAGCAAAAAGGTTCCGATTCCGGATCCCACGCCGGATGAGCCGGAACCCATCCGTGATGATGAGCCCGATGAGGACATCGACTTCGTCCCGGATGACAACCTGGTTCTCGGTATTCCCAATGCCCCTCCGCCACCGGAGCCCGAAGGCCCCGTGCGGTTCGTGGTCGGTGGCAACATCACCGAACCGGAGAAGCTCAGCGGTCCCAACCCGGTCTATCCAGAGGCTGCCCGTCGTGCACGCATCCAGGGCGTCGTCGTCCTGGAGTGCACCATCGGAAAACAGGGCAATGTTCAGGCGGTGAAAACCCTTCGACCCCTGCCCCTCGGGCTCACCGAAGCTGCGATCGACGCGGTCAAGAAGTGGAAGTTCAACGCGTCGACCCTCAACGGTAAACCGGTGGAGGTGCTGTACATCCTGACTGTACGGTTCAACCTTCAGTAAGGTCACGGCTCACAGTCCATGGCATTGCAAGGGTCTCTTTCCGAGCTCTCTCTACCAGACGTGATTCAAATGGTCAGCGTCTCGGGAAAGACCGGTGTGTTTGAAGTCAACCGTTCGGGCGAGGTCGGTAAGATCTACCTCAGTGACGGCCAGATCGTCGATGCTCTCGTCGGAGCTCTGCGCGGTGACAACGCCGTGTATGAGATGGCGATCTGGTCGGAGGGTGAGTTCAGTTTCGTTCCCGGTGAGCAGACCGACAACGTCACGATCCATCTGTCCAATGCCAATCTGATGATGGAGGCCGCCCGCCGGCTCGATGAATGGCGGGTTCTCTCACGAAAGATCCCCTCCCTCGATCTGGTGCCGTTCTTCACCTCGCGCGATCAGAGCGACCAGGTCACCCTGAGTCCGCATGAATGGATCCTGGTGACCCGCATCGACGACGAGCACACCATCGAAGAAATTGCCGAAACGCTCCATTGGTCGGCCTTTGATGTCTCCAAGCTGCTCTTCGGGATGATCACCTCGGGTCTCGTGGCGCTGCGCTCTGTAGCGGAAGGACCCTCAGAAACCGCCAAAGGTCAAGGCCCGGGCCCGGTGACCCTCATCGGTCTGGCCAGTCGAATCCGTGCGGTTGCCCTGAATGTGATCGGCGACAGCGGAGAGAACACCATCGACAAACAATTCGCCGGAGCCCGGAACCTTCTCGAACAAGGGGCCGGCATCGAGGCCATCAGAACAATGGTCGAGCAACACAGCAAAGCCATCACCCTGCTCAAGGGGAGCGACATTGCTGCCATGTTCGACGAGCAGGTCCAGCCATTACTCGGGATCGCCGACGGCGCTCCGGTTGCAGTGATGAATAACCAGGGAGGCACGAACTCATGAAATCAACGGCAAGCCGGCTGACAATCGGCATCGCGCTCATCATCGCGATCGGTTCAGTCGCACCGGTTTACGCGGAGTGGAACAAGGGCCTCGAGGCCTACAACTCGAAGGACTGGGCTACCGCGGCCACTGAGTTCCAGGACGTCACCAAGACCAACCCGGACTATGTCGGCGGCTACTACATGCTCGGCCTCTGCCAGCGTTCCCAGAACAATCTCTCCGCGGCCCTCGGGAATCTGAGGAAAGCCGTCGAGCTCGACGCTGCAGGTGAAAAGCCGGATCCGCGCTACAGCATCGCGCTGGCTCAGGGCCTGAACCAGGCCAAGCAGTACAACGATGCCTACACGACCCTGAAGGCGTTTGACTTCGGCAGCCTCCCGGCGAGCTATCGAACCAGCTATGCGCTTCTCTTCGCCAACGCGGCCAACGAGACCAACCGCTCGGGCGAGGCGGTGAATGTCCTCAAGGCTCAGACCCGGGCGGATTCGTCCAACGCGGCGTTGTTCCAGGCCCTCGGCGTGGCCCAGGACGATCTCGGTTACGACAGCGAGGCCTATGCGGCCTTCAAGAAGGCCTACGAACTCAACCCCAAGGACCAGGCCAGCGGCCGCTACGCGGTCCGCTCCGCCATCAAGGTTGCCCGTCGGAGTTCGTCGTCGTCAGAAAAGACCCGGTATTATACCGAGGCCGCTCAAATTGCCGAGCGCCTCGCGGCGTCCAATCCGAGCTTCGAGCACAATCTCTACGCCGGCGAGGCGTGGCTGGGCGCGCAACAGTATTCCAAGGCGCTGACCTGGTTCGAGAAGGCCAAGGCTCAGCAGTCGCGCAACGCTCTGGTCTACTACTACATCGGCCAGAGCTACACCTCGATGGGCCAGATGGGCAACGCACTTTCGTCCTTGCAACAGGCGCTCAACCTGGGCAGCGGCAACGCCGATCTGCGCAAGAAGATCTACAACCAGATGGGCTATGTCCACGAGAAAAACAAGGACTTCGCCAAGGCGAAGCAGTCCTATCTCGAAGCCGGCAACTCACGCCAAGCGGCGGCTATGGATAACAAGGCCGAAGCCCAGGCCGGCAATGTAGAGCACGAGCAGGCGTGCAGGGATTTCAAGCTCAAAATCGACGCCCTCGCCATGCAGGCCCAGGAGTTCGAAAAGCTCGGTGACATGGAGAGCGCCAATCAGATGCGCGACCAGCTCGCGGTGTTGCAGCGCCAGTACTCCGAGACCTGCAAATAGTCGCGACCTGAAAAGTTCACGAATTCACACGCGGCCTTCGGGCCGCGTTTTTTATTCTTCGGTGGTGGCGTGGCGTTCCAGGGTGATGATCGCCGCTGCGAGTGGAAGGGCGATGGCGCAACACACCTGCGCCACCACGACCATCGGTGTCGGCCCCGTAGAGGCCAGACCGAGGGGCGCCGCAAGTCGCGAGATCCAGCCCACCGCCACAACCGTGATCACCACCGACGCCGCTGCCGCCAACAACGCCGGCACCGTCACGGCAACGAGGAACGGACCGCGAACCGTGGACTCGGTGGCGCCCATGAGCCGCATGATTGCGATCTCCTCGGCGTTGCGGTGCAGCTCGAGATGGACCCACACCCCGGCGAAAAGTACAGCGCCGGCCATCAGCAGACCTGCCACGGTGAAGAGCACCGTCGCAAACCGTCCTGCAACCCGCCCGACGACCTGGTTGACCGATGAGGTGGGTCCGACGGCAAGTACTTCGTCGTCGGTCTTGAGTTCACGTACGCCCTCGGGATCCCGGGTGCGGATCTCGACCATGGGTGGGAGCATCTCGGGTCCCTCGCGCTCGAGCAGTTCCTTGAGATACGGAAACCAGGTCGACATCCGCTGGGCAAGCTCCTCCGGTTCCACCGCCACCAGCCGCCACTCAGAGTGCCTCCGGGTCTGCTCGTCGATCCAGGCTCTCCGTCCGCGCTCATCCAGTCGAGGATGGAGCAGAATCGCCACGACCCCTTCACGGTCACCGAGATCGATCACAGGTTCCAACCACTGACGAACGCTGATGGTCACCCCGGCCAGGCTGATCGGGATCGCCAGAGCCAGGGCGAGGATCGGACTGACCAGACCACGACTGCGCAGTAAGAGCCAGCCTTCGGCGATTGCGTGACGCATCATGGCGGCCACCGGCCGTCATAGTCGATCACACCCCGGCGCAGGACAAGCGTCCGGGCCGGGAGGCTTTCGAGCAGGGCGTGATCATGGGTCGCCACGACCACGGTGGCGCCCTGGTAGTTGATGTCGCAGAGCAGACTCAGAAGCTCCGCAGCGAGATCCGCATCGAGGTTGCCGGTTGGCTCATCGGCGAGGATCAACCGGGGCTGATAGACCAGGGCCCGGGCAATGGCAACCCGCTGTTGCTCCCCACCGGAGAGTGACTCCGGAAGGGCCGACTGCCGGTGGTGGAGTCCGAGACGCTTGAGCACCTTGTACGCCCGGCGGTTGGCCTCACGCGGGGGAATCCCGTGGAACCGAAGAACAAAGGTGACGTTCTCCATGACCGTCTTGCGCCGAAGCAGCTTGAAGTCCTGGAAGATCACTCCGATCTTCCGTCGCAGCTGTGGCAGGCCCGACCGCTTCATGGTATCCACCCGCTCACCGGCCAGCCAGATCTCGCCGGTGGTCGGTTTCTCGGCGGCGTAAAGGAGTCGAAGCAGGGTGGTCTTGCCGGCGCCTGAAGGCCCTGTGAGAAAGACCATCTCGCCCGCATCGACACTCAGATCGAGGCCACGCAGAATCTGCCGGCGATCGTAGTCCTTGGTAACACCGCGGATCCGAATCACGGCCCGAAATCGCCCTCGTGGGTCGGCGACCCGCCGGTCGCTGATCGGTGGGGTCGAACGCCCAATCCCACCGACCGAATCAACGATCGTTCGACGGGTTTCGGGTGGGCTCGGGGGAGTCGTTCCCGAGGTGGTTTCACGCTGCCTCCGGGGCCCGCATTGTACCATTGGGTGATGGAGTCGCAGTCATGACATCACGACGGGAAGAGACCTGGCGAGATCTTTCCGTGGGCGGGGATCGAGCGCTGGTCAGACGATTGGGTTCAGCGACCATGTCCTTTGCCGCCGGCCCCGCCATCGGCGAGCCCGACCGGACCCACCGTCTGTCCATGATCGGCAAAGCTCAGCCGGACGAACTGCGCTCCATTACCCATTGTCGACAGGTTCACGGTTCCACCGTTCATCGGATCGGGGGGGAGTCGGGAGCGATCGAAATGGTCGGCGACGGCGATGGGCTGGTGACCGATCAACCGGGGCGCGGTCTCTTGATCTGGACCGCCGACTGCGTCCCGGTGCTCCTTGCGACTCATGGAGTTGTCGCGGCCGTCCACTCGGGCTGGCGTGGATCCGCCGCCGATGTGGTCAAAGTCGCCGTGAGCGTGCTGGTGAAGGGCTACGGGGCTACCCCCGGGGATCTCCACGTGGCCCTCGGCCCGTCGGTCTGTGGACGCTGCTATCGGGTCGGATCCGAGGTGCCGGAGGCGCTCGCCCCCTTTGGTCTCGATGAGCACCGTTGGCTCTCCGGTGACCACGTCGACCTCCGCGGCTTCCTCGCCGCCCGCCTCGAAGCGCTCGGAGTCGCTGCCGAGAATATCGAGACCGTCGGCGGTTGCACCGTCGAGTCACCTGACCTCGCCTCGTTCAGACGGGACGGAGCCGCCGCCGGCCGGCAATGGTCGATGGTCTTCCTCATTCCCTGACCACGTAAATGGCAGGATTGACCTCCACAAGGTTCAAGGACAGAAGAATGCTCGGGGCGTGATCGCGCTCGTGGCCTTCGACCCAACCACCCGCGTGGATTGAGCATTCAAATTGAAACACAAAGGGCACGAAGACCACAAAGCCGGGCGTCGCAAAGCCATCGCATTTGAGAGTGGGCGGTCGGTTTCTGGAACGACGTCAGACTTCGTGGTGAGGAGCTCTCGGTCTGAACGAGATTGAAGGTGGGAGCGCAGGCTCAACCGCTCTCCGGGCCGCGTCCAGCACGCGGAAGAACCGCCCACCGGGGCGTGCCGGGCACGGTATTGTGCCTGTACATCCTCCCGGCGGCCAAGCGCCTTGCGCACAATGCCGATGCCGGGCAACCCTCGCGGTAGATCGCTCCAGTGCGACCCGGCGTCCCAGAAGGCCGGTGCTCCGTGAAGCCCAAAATCAACGACCCTGCCGACGTGGAGATCCTCACGACCCTCATCTCAAGAGAATGCCGAATGGCAAGACCAACCTTGAACGGGTTGGCCGCAGGGCATGAATGCCCTGCCTACAACTCTGAGCAATCAAGGTCGGTGGCCTGTCGCTGTTAGCTGACGCTGGTCAACGGGCCGCTCGCGCTTGATGCCGGCCCTTGAGCTGACCGCAGGCGGCGTCGACATCGAGACCCTTGGACCAGCGAACGGTCACGGTGAGCCCGGCATCCCGCAACACCACGGCAAACCGGTTGATGGTCTCGTCATCCGGACGGTGGAGATCCGGGAAGTGCTCGGGGTCCTCGTTCAACGGAATGACGTTGACCTTGGATGGGATCCCGCGGATCAGACGAACCAACATCCTGGCGTCGTCCTCGGAATCGTTGAAGCCGCGGATCAGCACATACTCAAAGGTGAGGCGTCGCGCGCGATCGAGAGGAAAACGGCGGAGTTCGGTCATGAGCGCCGACAGGGGGTAACGCCGAGCGATGGGCATCAGTTCCTGCCGTCGCTCCTGATCGGGCGCATTCAATGAGATGGCGAGCTTGGGTCTGCGCGGCAGACCCGCGAGCCACTCGATTCCGGGGAGGATTCCAGAGGTGGAGACGGTGATTCTCCTGGGTGAAACCCGCTCGTAGAGGGTTTCGAGGGCGACACCGAGGTTGGCCGTATTGAGCAGCGGCTCGCCCATCCCCATGAAGACGATGTTCACCCGGTCCATCGGGTCCGTGAACTGCCTCAACATGACACGGTACTGGCCGACGATCTCATCGGGTCTCATATTGCGCCCCGCACCCAAAGCACCGGTGACGCAGAACGTGCACCCAACCGCGCAGCCGGTCTGGGACGACAGGCACATGGTCAATTTGCCGCCCTCGGGCATGGAGACGCCCTCGAGGCTGAGCCCGTCTTCGAGCCCGAAGAGCCATTTGACCGAACCGTCTGAGCTGACGCTTTTTTCGAGAATCTCGGGGTCGGTGATCCGGAAGTGACGAGCGAGTTCGGTTCGGAGCTCCTTGGTGAGATTGCTCATTTCTGAGAAATCGGTCGCGTTGCGATCGATGACCCATTGTCCGATCTGGCGGGCGCGGAACGCCCGGTCGATATGCGGTTTGACAAGGGTCTCGATCTCGGCCGGAGGTCTGCCGACAAGGTTGATGCGCGGATCGATCGCGACGGTGGTCAAGGCCCTTACCCCGCTCCTCAGCCTTCGTCGCTGGCGGAGGGATGCGGCTGGCTGAGGGGTGGAAGAGCTCGCCTGGGAAGACTGCGATGTCTCGTCGGGGAGATCCCGAGGGTGGCGAGCCAACGCGCATCGGCAGGGTCGAGCCGATACTCATCGACCGGGCCGGTCTGTTCGACGTGGATTCGCAATCCATCAACGGGACCTTCACCGTCGTCGGAGCGGCAGAGTATGGAAGCCTCGAGGAACATCACCGCATCCCACCCATCGCTGTGCAGTTCGGCAAGACAGGCATTGACCTCATCCGAATCCACCACGGCGGCATGGACCATCCGGCCAAGCCGCTCGAGCAGATTCTTGATTCTCTTTCTTCGTGAGTCGTCCAACGATCCTCCAAAACACAAGCCTACACCAGACCACCAAACCGAGAGGTTTGCCCCTCGGGCGGACGTGGTGTAGCTTCGATAGGACCACATGAAACCACCATCGACACCCGCACTGTTTTCGTTGTCTTCATGGGATCGGATCAGAGCCCTGACCGGGGACGCTTCGGCGCGCGGATACAGCCGTCTGTGGAAAGACGGACGCACCGCGATTCTGGTGGAGTACCCCAAGGCGGTTCGCCTTCAGCTCGAACGCGATCTCGAAGTCTTCGCGTGGTGTCGCGATCTGGGTATCCGGGTTCCCGATCTCCAGGCGGTCGATCTCGCCGGTGGCCGGGCAATCCTCGAAGACCTTGGTGTGGATGATGCCGAGATCGCCCTGGAAGCCACCCGGCCCGAGGCCCGCCCGGCTCTGCTCGAGCGCATGCTCGAACCCCTCGAGCAGCTGGCCAAGGTCAATCCGGTCGATCTCCCATCATGGAACCCTCCGCTTGATGGCGCTCGGATGCGCTGGGAGCTCGCCGGTTTCGAACTCTGGTTCATCCGGCACTATCGAGCGCGAGGACCATCGGCTGATCTGACGCGTTGGCTCGACGATGTGGCCACCCGGGCGGCCCGGCACCCCACGCGGGTGTGTCATCGCGAC
>Ga0209344_10003537_pt1 | contig 15321 bp, 13 predicted proteins | sample Cruoilmetagenom6_FD_187293 | JGI IMG/M metagenome (GOLD analysis project Ga0209344, IMG submission 187293) | Oil polluted marine microbial communities from Coal Oil Point, Santa Barbara, California, USA - Santa Barbara Oil Seep Sample 6 (SPAdes)... | ecosystem: Environmental > Aquatic > Marine...
AGCTACGCCTATATCTGTATGTTGGGTGAAAACGGACTTAAAAAATCAACCCAATACGCTATCCTAAATGCAAACTATATTAAAGAGCGCTTAAACGGTCATTATGATGTATTGTACGTAGGTGAAAAAGGACGCGCAGCACATGAAATGATCATTGACTGTCGCCCTTTTAAAGAAAACGGCATTGAGGTTACAGACATTGCAAAACGTCTAATGGATTATGGTTTTCATGCACCAACGGTATCATTCCCAGTGGCAGGAACCATGATGATCGAACCAACGGAAAGTGAGAGTAAACAGGAACTTGATCGTTTTTGTGACGCGATGATCTCTATTCGTAGAGAAATTAATGACGTAAATACAAATGATGCAAATAATGTACTCAAGAATGCTCCTCACACACAAGCTATGTTGACGAATGACGAATGGAACTTCCCATACTCTCGACAGCAAGCGGCATTTCCATTAGATTATATTAGTGATAATAAGTTTTGGCCTTCCGTACGTCGCGTAGATGATGCCTATGGCGATCGAAACTTAATCTGTACGTGTGAGCCTATTGAATCTTACATGGAACTAACAGAGTAAATCATTTACGGTTAACTATTTACACAAATTCTATTCGTATAGTCTTAAAAGCCTTTCTCTGGAAAGGCTTTTTTTATGAGGCTTACTGGAATATTTGCGTATGTTTGCAACCTTTGCCCCGTACCCTTGAGACTACTATTTATATACATATTATTGCCTTTCCTCATGCCCTTTCGGGGAATAGCGCAGGAAATTCCTATAAAATACACTCCAGACGATCAAGAGGCATTACAACAGTATCTCACTAAAATTACCAACCAAAAAATAGCGACATACCAAGGTTCATACCGCAAACAAGCTGAGGAACACTGGAAAAAGAGAACCGAGCATTTTTTAGATAAAATAACCGACAGTGTCTTTTTATTCGACCAAGAAATCACGACCGAATTACAACCTATTCTTGACGAAATTTACACATCCAATACCGAGATCGACCCAAGTAATTTTCGATTTTTCATCAACCAATCACCAGTGCCAAACGCGGCCTGCTATGGAAATGGGGTTTTTGACATCAACAACGGACTCTTCTCATTGACAGAAACCGACGCCGAACTCGCGTTTATTCTCTGCCACGAGATCGCACATTATCAATTGAATCACGTGGAACTTGCCGTAGAGCAGTATTTTGATGCGTTAGAATCGAAAGAAGGAAAAGCAAAGATCAAAGCAATTTATAAAGAACGCTATGGTCGAACTACAAAAGCATTGGAGTTTTTTAAGGATTTCGAATATGCACAATACGAGACTTCGAGAAAAGCAGAATCGGAAGCAGATTCTTTAGGACTGCTCTACTTCAAAAAAACAAAATACGATGGTAGCGCAAGTATGAAGATCCTGGCAAAACTCGATTTTGAAGATAAAGCTATTTTAGACGCACCCATTGCCATAGAAAAGCATTTAAACACCCAAGAATATCCCTTCAAAAGTGCTTGGCTAAAAAAAGAAGACAACACACTTTTTGATCTTGATGAAGTTTCTAATGACTATGCTTTCGATAAAGATTCATTAAAAACTCATCCCGATATTCCGAAGCGATTAGAAATTTTAAAAGCTTCCTTAAATACTTCGGAAATTTCAGGAGAAGCCAAATTGTTAAGTCGAGTTAAATTACGAAGCCAGCAAAATAGCATTACAGCAGCCATGGACAACAACAAACTCGATGTGGCTTTATATTTTCTGCTTTCGTTTTATAACAGTGAAAAGTTAGATGCTGAGACCTATTATTTTAAAACAGCGCTACTGCTTCGGAAGTTGTACGAATCTAAAAAAGGCCATACCCTCGGAAAGCATGTGGCTCCTATTAGTCCTTTTTCCGACGAAGAACAACTCAATGCAATTCGACGATTTTATGAAAATATCGAATTAAAACATCTGCGGAAGTTGGGATATTGGTTCTGTATAGAAAACAAAGAGCATTTTCCTTCCGAAGAAGAATACAACACTATTTTTAAATTTTTCAAATCACTTAATCCCAACATACAATCAAAATAAATCTCCTTATGAATAAATTTTACATTTCCGTACTTGCTATTTGTTGCTGTTTTGGCGCCATTGCGCAGTCTAAAAAGATCAATGAGATCACCGAATTCAAATTGCGAAATTCTGGTGCTATCATGACCAAAGAAAATAGTGTTAATGGCTACTACTTCTTCTACCTTATTGATAAACTCAAAAAAGGTGAAGCAGAATACGGGATTAAAATTCTCGATAACAACCTAAATGAAGTGGCTCTTAAAAAGCATGTTGCCTCTAAGCATCTTTATTTGATGGAAACCAAGTTCAACAATGATGCCCTTATGTTTTCATTTATTGATAGAAAAGAAAAGATGATTCATTTGGTGGGGTATGACAATCAAGCCAATAAACTAAAGACAGAAAAGGTTGAACTGAGTAAAAAGGAGCTCATTTATATGGCGCAATTAAACCAGTCGAACGATTATAACATGTTGTTTCCCGTTCCTAATGGAGGTTTTCTTCTGAATCGTATTAAAGACAACCGCAAACTCGGTTATGTTATTGATTATTTCCCAACAAATGGAGGAAAGTCGTGGTCGTACGGGTCTCCCGCAGAATCTAAGGAGATCATTATGGCAAACCCAATTGAAGTAAACGAGCGTTATATGGTGCTTATGGAATTCTCTCGTCCGGGAATGCTTTCTCAGAAGGTATCACTAACCACGAAAGTTATTGACGTAGTAACTGGAAAATTGATCACGCAAATCGATCATGATGACGAAGAACCCAAATTAATTACGAATGCTTTTCTTGATGCCGATGACCAATTGGTTCTATTAGGCGAATATTTTGAAGCTGTTGATAAGATCATGAAAGCCGAAAGTCAAGGTCTTTTTGTTCAAGTATTGAACAGCGAAGGAACTGTGGTAAAGCAAAGTCGCTCAAGTTGGAAAAATGAAATTGCTCCCAAGCTTAAAAACGTGATTGAAAAAGAGAATTACTATATTTACTTTCACGATATCGTACCTACAGCAAATGGTCATTATTACGCCATTGGGGAGAAATTTAGAAAAACGGCAAGCGCTGGCGGAATTGCCATGGCAGCACTTTCACGCGGTCAGAGTCCAGTAACACAACTAACGATTACCGATGCGCTTATTTTCGATTTCGACGCAGATTTTAATCTTCTGAAAGTGGACCTTTTTGAAAAGGGAACTTCCCGCGCTCCTAGTGTATCAGACTTCGGGAGCCCGCAATTAAACGCACACGCCTTGGTTAATTTAGGTGGTTTTGATTACGAATACACTCAAATAGATCGTGACAATGATCGCTTTTATGCTTGCTTTACAGATTATGAAAGATTAAAAGGTGAAAAGAACAAGATGGCCTTTAAGACGATTATTTATGATGAAGGTGAATTTTCACAAGATAAAATCTATCTTGATGAGAAGGGGAAATTTGTACGAATTTTACCTGCTAAGATCGGAAATGTGGTTCTTTTAGAATACGATCGGAAAGCAAAGGAACTTGAGATTCATATGGAAAAACTGAATATCGAATAAATTATATTCAGAAGAAATATAATAGAAAAAGCCTGAAAATTCATCTTTTCGGGCTTTTTCATTTTAGATCTATCTTTTTTGAAGTATTCGTAAAAAGAACTGAAAATTGTATAGTTTTGCTATTATTATTGAAATAATTTCAGAATACATCAGAATACACGCATTTCCTGATTTTTACTATAATTACGTTCTAAGTTTTCAGTATTTTTATCAAAATTTTGACACATGAGCACTAAGATAATAGGCGTTGGCAGTTATATCCCCCAAGGCATCGCTAAAAATGAATCTTTCGAGAATCATCGTTTTTATAACGAAGACGGATCGGAATTCGGTCATGAAAATGATGTGATCATTGAAAAATTCAAAGCGATAACCGGGATTGCTGAAAGACGTTACATTGACGACCATCTAACTACTTCGGAAATCGCAGCTCTCGCAGCGCAGAAAGCTATTGATAATGCAGGGATCGATAAAGAAACTCTTGACTATATTATAGTCGCACATAATTATGGCGATGTAAAAAGCGGTCACGTACAAAGTGATACGGTTCCTAGTTTAGCTTCGCGTGTAAAACATTTACTTAAAATTAAAAACCCTTTTTGCGTTGGTTATGACGTATTATTTGGATGTCCTGGTTGGGTTGAAGGTATGATTCAAGCGCACGCCTACATCAAAGCTGGCATGGCCAAAAGATGTCTCATTATTGGGGCTGAAGCACTTTCTAGGGTCGTTGATCAGCACGATCGTGATTCTATGATCTACAGTGATGGCGCTGGTGCCACGGTGGTAGAATCACAAGAAGGTTCATCTGCTATCCTTGCACACAAGACGGCGACCTATGCATATGATGAGGCACATTTTATATACTTTGGCGAGTCGAATAACCAAGAAGTAACCGATGCACGGCGTTATATCAAAATGTACGGACGTAAGATTTACAATTTTGCATTGAGTAATGTTCCGGAAGCAATGAAAGCAGCATTAGACGAAAGCGGTGTATCCATTTCAGAATTAAAGAAGATCTTTATTCATCAAGCAAATGAAAAAATGGATGAAGCCATCATCAAGCGCTTTTACAAACTATATGACATGCAAACTCCAGAGAATATTATGCCTATGAGCATTAATAAACTTGGAAATTCTAGTGTAGCAACCATACCTACGCTTTACGATCTTGTTCTTCAAGGGAAAATAAAAGGTCATGAAGTGAATACAGGCGACGTCATTATGTTTGCCAGTGTAGGCGCGGGAATGAATATTAATGCTATTGTTTACAGAGTTTAATTATGTATGAACATATTCCGAAGAAACGCTACAGACACACTCTTGAGTTTGTTCAGAATCATATAAAAACGCACGAAAAAATTTTAGATCTTGGGGTTAAAAACCCGTTTTCAGAAATTCTACAGTCTCAGGGCTTTCAAGTTACCAATACAAAAGGCGAAGATCTCGATCTAGAAACTTCCGCAGTTAAAACAGACGATTACGATGTGATTACTGCTTTTGAAATTTTTGAACATTTGGTTTCACCGTTTAACGTGCTTAAAGATATTCAGGCCAAAAAATTGATCGCTTCCGTTCCACTAAAACTTTGGTTTGCATCGGCATATCAAAATCCGACAGACGAGCGAGATCGCCACTATCACGAATTTGAAGATTGGCAATTCGATTGGCTTTTGGAAAAAGCAGGCTGGCGTATCAAACAACGCGAAAAATTTACTAATCCCGTTCGAAAAGTTGGCATCCGCCCCATATTAAGAAGATTTACGCCACGTTATTATTTGGTCTACGCCGAACGTGTTTAGATGAAATACTACATCGTCATACCTGCACACAACGAAGAGGCTCATCTTAAAAAGACGCTAGAATCACTTGTGGCGCAGACCGTCTTACCAACAAAAATTGTAGTGGTGAACGATGGCTCAACAGATGGAACACAGCAAATTATTGATCGGTTTTCTCAAGATTATCCTTTTATTTCGGGCGTTGTAAATGCTTCGGAAGCTAAACACGCGCCAGGAAGCAAGGTTGTTTCGGCTTTTTATAAAGGTTTTGAAACGCTAGATCATGATTTCGATATTATCTGTAAATTTGACGCCGACCTAATTTTTCCGCAACATTACTTAGAAAAGATCACAGCACTATTTCAGAAAGACGAAAACTGCGGAATGGCAGGTGGTTTCTGCTACATTGAACAAAACAAAAGCTGGGTGTTGGAAAATTTAACCAATAAAGATCATATTCGCGGAGCCTTAAAAGCCTACACAAAAAAGTGCTTTAAAACGATTGGCGGATTGAAAAACGCCATGGGCTGGGATACGGTTGATGAGTTGTTAGCGCATTATCATGGATTTACTATAGCCACTGATGAATCTTTACATGTAAAGCATTTAAAACCTACGGGGAAGGCATATACCAAAGCCGCTCGTTATAAACAGGGCGAAGCATTTTATAAAATGCGCTACGGAAAAACGCTTACCCACATCGCTTCACTAAAATTAGCATTCCGGAAAAAGAATCTTTCTTTTTACTTCGATTGTTTACGAGGCTATTCGCAAGCCAAAAAAAAGAAATCACCCTTTTTAGTTTCTGAAGAAGAAGGCACTTTTATTCGGAAACTTCGTTTTGACGGGATCAAAAAAAAGCTTTTTTAATTGCTAACCTTTGCATAACAGAAGTATCATAGTTTCTTGTTATTTTTGCTCTTTCTTAAGAGCGCTGCCATGAAAATTATCTCCACACTATTTCTTTTTGCTTTTCTTGTACTTGCCTGCGGCTCGCAGCAAGCTGTGATTTCTTCCGAAGAAGACCTATCACAATCAGCAGAAAGCATTAAAAAATACCCTAAAAACATTATTTTACTCATTGGTGACGGTATGGGATTGAGCGAGATCTCGGCAGGATTGTATTACAATGATGCACCTTCAAATTTTGAGCGTTTCCAGACCATCGGACTCATAAAAACATCTTCTTCAAGCGATTTGATAACCGACTCGGCCGCTGGAGCAACAGCTTTTTCAGCTGGAATAAAAACATATAATGGCGCCATTGGCGTTGATAAAGACCAAAATCCCGTAGAGACTATTGTTGAAATCGTTTCAAAGAAAGGCCTTGCAACAGGTCTGGTGGCAACCTCATCTGTAGTACACGCAACACCTGGAAGCTTTTACGCACATCAGAAAAAGCGAAAGTTTTATGAAAATATTGCATACGATTTGGTCTTATCTGATATCGATTTTTTTGCTGGCGGAGGATTAAAATTCTTTAATCAGCGCAGCGATGGACGGGATCTTTTAGTAGCATTGGAGCGAAAAGATTTTGAAGTGCATACCTCGCAACTCCCCACAGCTATGACTACGAAAAAGCAAGCTATTTTATTAGCGGAAGACGGTATGCCGAAAATGATAGAAAATCGAGGTTCTTTTTTACAAGACGCAACAACATTAGCCATTCAAAAAATGTTGGAAAATGAAGAAGGTTTTTTCTTGATGATTGAAGGGTCTCAGATTGATTGGGGCGGACATAATAACGAAGCCGATTATCTCATTGGAGAGCAAATTGATTTTGATAAAACCATAGGAACTGTTCTCGATTTTGCAGAAAAGAACGGAGAAACGCTCGTTATTGTAACCGCAGATCATGAAACAGGCGGATTCACCTTAGCAACAAAAAATGGTGACTACAATCAAATTGAGCCAGTTTTTTCAACGGGAGGACACTCTGCCACTATGGTACCCGTATTTGCAAAAGGCCCTATGGAATCTGATTTTGCGGGTATTTATGAAAACACCGCTATTTTTCATAAAATGGTAGCACTCTTCAATCAAAAGAGGAAACAATAGGAATCTGTTCAATTATCACCTAGATGAGCAACAAACAGTCGTCTAATTTTGTTACTTTAGTACATCGTTAAAACACTTAAAACAATCCCACTTGAAGTACATTGAAGATATTGGTTCTTATTTCATTATGCTTAAGAAGGTCTTCGGAAGCTTTACCAAAAGATCGGTACTTCGTGAGCTCATTTTTAAAGAGATCGATGACCTTATTATTGGCTCTTTAGGCATCGTTGTTTTTATATCCTTTTTTGTGGGTGGTGTGATTGCTATTCAAACTGCCTTAAACTTAGAAAATCCAATCTTGCCAAAATCACTTATTGGCTTTGCAACAAGACAATCCATCATACTTGAATTTGCACCAACCTTTATGTCGATCATTATGGCAGGAAAAGTAGGCTCATTTATCACTTCAAGCATTGGATCTATGCGGGTTACAGAACAAATAGACGCCCTAGAAGTTATGGGGATAAATTCATTAAATTATTTGGTCTTCCCTAAAATTGTAGCTTTAATGCTATATCCACTCGTTATTGCTTTATCGATGTTTCTCGGAATTTTAGGAGGATGGGTAGCAGCGGTTTACGGCGGATTTTCAAGCTCAACCGCTTTTACCAGCGGATTGCAGGAAGATTTTACGAGTTTCCATCTTGTATATGCATTTTTAAAAACCTTTGTATTTGCCTTTATTTTAGCAACCGTTCCTTCATGGCAAGGCTATTATATGAAAGGAGGCGCCTTGGAAGTTGGAAAAGCCAGTACGAAAAGTTTTGTATGGACTAGTGTTTTGATTATTCTATCCAATTTTATTATAACTCAACTTCTTCTTAGCTAATGATCAAGGTAGACAATGTTAAAAAGCGCTTTGGCGATGAAGAGATCCTGAAAGGGATCACCACAGTCTTTGAAAAAGGTAAGACGAACCTTATAATAGGACAAAGCGGTAGTGGAAAAAGTGTATTACTAAAGTGCCTTTTAGGTCTTTTTAAACCCGAAGAAGGTAAAATCTACTACGAAGAAAACGCCATTCAAGATATGGATGAAGATGAGCAGCGTGAGCTCCGTGAAGAAATTGGAATGCTTTTTCAAGGCGGCGCATTGTTTGACTCAATGACGATTGAAGAAAATGTCATGTTTCCGCTTCGTATGTTTACAAAACAACGAAAAAGTGAAATGTTAGATAGAGTAAATGATGTGCTCAATCGCGTAAATCTAGAGAATGTCAACAAAAAATATCCCGCAGAGATCTCTGGAGGTATGCAGAAAAGAGTTTCTATTGCGAGAGCGATCGTTAACAAGCCAAAATATCTCTTTTGCGATGAACCGAACTCTGGGTTAGACCCAAAAACGGCAACCGTCATTGATAATCTTATCCAAGAGATCACCCACGAGAACAATATCACAACGGTAGTTGTTACCCACGATATGAATTCAGTAATGGAAATTGGTGAAAGCATCGTTTTTCTAAAAAATGGGCTTCTTGTCTGGCAAGGAACCCAAGAAGATATCTTCAGCACAGACAATAAAGATGTGACCGATTTTGTTTATTCATCTGATCTTTTTAAGAAAATTAGACATATTCAGCAACGAGATTAATTGAAAGCTAAGTTTGTGCCCCTTAGTTTTTTACAGTACATTTAAACTCTAAAAAATACTTTAATATGAAAAAAAGCGTACTTCTAGGTTTTGCATTCTTATCGAGTGTTACCCTTCTTGCACAAGTCTCGTTTACAAATCAGAGCGGATTACTAGGTAATTATAGTGATTCTTCGGAAGTTGCCACAGATATGAATGGCGACGGTTTGGACGATTATGTTCGTGTTTCTAACAGTGGTGTTGGAATTGATTATCAACAAGCTGATGGATCCTTTACATCTACCTTTTACACTATGCCCATCGCCAACGTTCCTGACTGGAGTGTTGCCGCAGGTGATTTAGATGCAAACGGTTTTAACGACCTTGTTCTTGGAAATGGACAACGAGTTTCTTTCCTAATGGCCGATGCCACGGGAACAGCCTACACTGAAATTACCTTTCCTGAATTTATTTTCTCTCAACGTTCAACGATGGCCGATATTGACAACGATGGTGACTTAGATTCTTTTGTATGTCATGATATCGATTTGAGTCATCCTTACCGAAACGACGGAAACGGAAATATGACATTAGACCAAACACTTATCGAAACATTAGACCGCCCTGGTAACTACGCGGCAATCTGGGTTGATTACGACAATGATGGGGATAGTGATATGTATCTAACCAAATGTCGTGGTGGTGCTGCTCCTGGAGACCCTAATCGTGATAATGCGATGTATACCAACAATGGTGATGGCACGTTCACTGAGAATGCTCTCGACATCAATATGCGTGATAATGCACAATCTTGGGCAACGGTATTTGAAGATTTCGATAACGATGGTGACTTTGATGCTTTCATCGTAAATCATGATTTTCAAAACCGATTGATGGAAAATGACGGTACCGGAATGTTTAACGATGTTATCAATGGTTCAGGAATAAATCCTGTTGATTTAGGTGCGTGGGAAAACCAAAGTGGTGATTTCAACAATGATGGCTTTATAGATATTTTTTCTGAAATGTCTCAAGAATTATACCTTAACAATGGTGACATGACTTTTACGGGTCAAAATCTGAATTTTGATGAAGGTGCAATCGGAGATTTTAACAATGATGGATTTCTAGATGTGGTTAACGACGGAAATCTATATATGAATGATGGCAACAGTAATAATTATGTCAAGTTCTTATTAGAGGGAACAGTTAGTAATTTAAACGGAATTGGAGCTCGTATTCAGATCAATGGTGATTGGGGAACTCAAATGCGTGAAGTTCGTTCGGGTCAAGGATTTAGCCATATGAACTCATTAGTTGCTCATTTTGGTCTTGGAACGAGTACTACCATAGATAATGTGGTGGTTACATGGCCTTCTGGAATTGTAGATCAATTTGACAACCTAGACATTAACAGCCAACACCTGTTGATAGAAGGAAGTGCACCGCTAGCGGTAACCGACTTCCAGAAAGAAGGTATTTCAATTTATCCTAACCCAACAGCTGACATCATTAACTTCTCATTAAAAGGACTAGAAACGACACCTGCTTCAGTAATTGACATCAACGGTAAGACCGTTTTGAGTACGGCAATATCTACCGACAATGACATCAACGTAGCAAATTTAAGTAGCGGTGTTTATTTTGTTCAATTTCAAATTGAAAAACAGGCAGTTCAATATAAATTTATCAAGAACTAAATCAATTTATCATATACAAAAAAGGCGCCCAATGGGCGCCTTTTTTATTGTTCGACAATTTGTAGCGTATCCAATTTTAATCGAATTTTAAGCAGCGCCTCCATCTTTTTCATCTGGGCCAGCTTATCTTTTGCTCGTATCTTATTGTTCCATTCAACAATAAAAATTGGAACTGTATCAACACGTTCAAAATTTGTGATAACCTTACTCGCGTATCCAAAACGATCTAAATTCTCATAAGAGACTTTAAGCTCTTTACTCACTTCCTCAAATGGAATATCTTTAACCTTCAACCGGGCAACTTCATTCTCTAGAAAATCAATACGATCATCCTTATCCCGTATACGTTGTTCGTTATTTACATATAATTCACTTAAAATATCCGCCTTTAGATCGCCCGAGATCTTTTCCGCCAATTCACCACTTTGATCTGCACCTTGATAAACCCGAAGATTTGCCATCTCAAGCTCGTCTGTTTCTTTTAAATTTTTAAGCCAAAGACTAATCTCAGATTGTGGCACTGGCCTACCAATAAGATAAACATCAATATTCTGGGTTTCATAATTTTGAGTAAATTTTACTACTTCCGCACCGTCATATTGAATAACTTCATTTACAAATTGCTTGGTACGTGTTTCAAATAACTGTTCATCCAGTAAATTAATAAACAACCAAACACTAGGAACCATAACAATGAGCGCTACCAAAGAAGCAATTTGCGCGATTCGTCTGCGACGTTGTGAATTGGCATATCGCACTAGTGGGAAACGCAATATCTTGGCAACAATAAAGGTCGCCAAGGCAATAAATACCGCATTAATAGAAAACAAATACATGGCCCCACCCGCATAGTTTAAATTGTTTATCGCCAAACCGTAACCCACCGTACATAATGGCGGCATTAAGGCAGTAGCAATCGCAACACCAAAGATCACACTTGCTATTGTTCCACTTTTAGTTTTAGCAACGATCAAACCTAAACCACCAAAAATGGCAACCAAAACATCCAAAATGGTTGGATAAGTGCGCGCAATCAATTCTGGGGTTTCTTCTGTTAGTGGCGACAGTTTAAAGTAGAAAAACGCAGTGAGCACACTCAACACAACCATGGTAGTTAAGTTGATAAACGAGCGACGCATGGTCTCCACATCATTAATTGCGACTGAGAGTCCGATACCTACAATAGGCCCCATTAAGGGAGAAATTAACATGGCACCAATCACAACAGCAGTACTACTCACATTGAGACCGATAGAGGCAACAAAAATAGAAAAGATCAAAATCCAAGCGGTGTGCCCCTTAAATGGAATATCTTTTTTAACGGCTTCTATAGTAGCATCCCGATCGGTATCCTTATGAATATCAAAAAGTTCTGCAAAGAACTTCTTAATATTGTCCCATGTATTCAATTTCGTATGCTCAAACTCCTCATCATTCGGAGTAATTTTAATATCGTTATTGGGATCACTCATCTTAAGTATATTTTCTTCCGAATTTATCAGAAATTTCAGCTAATAACGTTTTTATTTCTTGCTCTTTCTTCTTCGGAAACAATAAAAGTACATCTTCCTTGTCTACGATGATATAATCGCTAATTCCGTCTACAACAACTAATTTATCCGTTGCAGTATAGATCATGTTACCTGTGGCATCGATTAAATGGGTTTTTGCACGAACAGATGCATTTTCGGATGCTTCTGAAGTCATTTTATCATGAAGCGCTCCCCATGTTCCCAAATCGTTCCAATCAAAGCTTGCTTGCTTTACAAATACATTCGATGCTTTCTCTAAGATGCCGTAGTCAATAGAAATATTTTCCGCTAGTTCATAGTTTCTAGCAACAAACTCTTTTTCCTCGTCTGTATTGTATACGGGGAGTCCTTCAGAAAAAAGCGCATACATCACTGGTAAATTAGCCTGAAAAGCTTTGGAAATTGACGCTACACTCCAGATAAAGATGCCCGCATTCCACATAAAGTTTCCAGCCGCTAAGAATTGCTTTGCCGTCTCATAATCGGGCTTCTCTCTAAACTGTTTTACCTTTTGTATGGGTGTTCCTTGCGCAGCTTCTGCCTCAATATAACCGTACCCAGTGTTGGGAAATGTAGGCTGTATTCCCAGTGTCATTAACATATCTTCACGCTGTGCCGCGTCAAAACAGAGTTGTACATCGCTTAGAAAAGCAGCCTCATCTTCAATCCAGTGGTCACTGGGAGCAACCAGCATAAGTGCATTGGGGTTTTCTTTTTGAATTTTTAAAGCAGCCATTAAAATACAGGGTGCTGTGTTTCGCATTGCTGGCTCTAAAACGATTTGCTTTTCAGAGATAGCAGGCAATTGCTCCAAGGTTAGATCTAAGTATCTATCGTTGGTTAAAATATAAATATTTTCTGAAGGAATAAGCTGATTGAGTCGTGAAAACGTTTTTTGCAATAGTGTTTGTCCCGTCCCTAGCATATCGTGAAATTGCTTTGGCAAATCGGTTGTACTCACTGGCCAAAAGCGAGAGCCAATCCCGCCTGCCATAATTACTGCATAATAATTGGTATTCATATTTAGGTCGATTTCAAAAATTCTACTTCAGCGTTTGGGTTGAATAAATACATGCGTCCTGTAGCAACCTCCAAACATTCGTAACGCTTAATACGTTTGTTTCCGCGTTTAAAGATCTTTCCATTATACAATCGGAATAATCCGCCAGCGGGTATTTCAAAGATATAGTTTTTATCGTTGGGCGGATCGTACTGTTTTAAGGCAATAGCCAATCTCGCATCTGTATCACTGGTCGCTTTCGGATTCTTAAAATGTAGCGCCAATAGGGGCAATAAGTCTTTCGGAAACACTTGTGGTCTAATAAAAGGGAGCATTAAAACCTGAAAACTATGTTTCCATTCTTTTCCGTGTGGTTTGATATTTCTACCATACTTTTGAAATGCCACAAGATGTGCAATTTCATGAATAAGCGTGATAAAAAACCGATACGCATTAAGATTGGCATTGACTGTTATTTGATGCTGGCCATCAGTCAATTTTCGGTAATCTCCATGCCGTGTAACGCGTTCATTAACGATCTTGAGATGCACATTGTTGGCTTTAATCAATTCAAAGGTTGAAAAAACTGCGGCCTGCGGAATATATTTCTCAAGTACTTCAGTCATAAATATTAAGGCGTTGAGCTGGAAACTTCAAGTACTTTTCCATTATAGAATTTTTGTCCGTTTAACGAAAAATCCATAATATATTTCGCCATTTCTTCTGCAGACAAAGGTGCTTTATATCCAGGAAATGCCTCTTCTAGCATTTCAGTTTGCACCGCTCCAAGCGCCAAAACATTAAACGACGGTCCCGTTTCTTTATATTCTTCGGCAAGTACTTCCGTCAAGGTGATAATTGCTCCTTTACTGCTACTGTAGGCAGCTAAACCAGGAAACTTCGCACTTCCCTGCACACCGCCCATACTGCTTATATTCACCACATGACCCTCCTTTTTCATAAATGGTAATACTGTTTTTGTAAGCATGGCTGCTCCAAAAACATTAACAGCATAACTATCTTGAAAGTCTTCCAGTTTCAGTTTTGAAAAAGGCTTGCTAACCAAATAGCCCGAATTATTTATCAGAATATCTACATGTTTCCAATGTTCTGCCACGAAGGCACCCACTTTTTTAATGTCGCGAGCATCGGTTATATCGCAAGAAAAACACTGACAGTTTGAAATATCTAAACCCGATACAGGTGCAGCATTTCGGGATAATGCAAGCACATTATGACCCGCATCGGCCAATAATGGAACCAATTCATAACCAATACCTCGGCTTGTTCCAGTGATAATAATATTCTTCTTCTTCATATTCTAAATATACAAAATCCCGCTAGCAACAATATGATGACAGCGGGATTATTATTTTCAATTTCGTTTGTTTGGTGCTCACTATTTCCGAAGGAAATCCTTACACAAACATCGTAATTGGATTTTCAATATAGTTTCGTAAGGTCTGTAAAAACTGTGCTCCCGTGGCTCCATCAACCGTTCTATGATCACAAGCCAATGTTACGGTCATGGTATTTCCAACGGCAATTGCTCCATTCTTAACTACTGGCTTTTGAATGATCGCTCCAACCGATAAAATAGCCGAATTTGGCGCATTAATAATCGAGGTGAACTCTTTAATACCGAACATACCTAAGTTGGAAACTGTAAAAGTACTTCCATCCATTTCTTGCGGTGTGATCTTTTTAGTTCTTGCCTTACCGGCTAATTCTTTTACATTCGCCCCAATTTGCGAAAACGTCATTTGATCTGCAAATTTCAGTACAGGAACCAACAAACCTTCATCTACCGCAACCGCCACCCCAATATGGATATGCTTCGCTATACGAATAGCATCTTGTGTCCACTGACTGTTCACCTGAGGATGCTTTCTCAGTGCCATGGCACAGGCTTTTACAATCATATCGTTGTACGAGATCTTAACATTTGGGTCACTATTGATCGCTGCACGCGAAGCCATAGCATTGTCCATATCCAACTCGATCGTCAAATAATAGTGTGGTGCCGTAAATTTCGATTCTCCCAAACGTTTCGCAATTGTTTTGCGCATCTGC
>Ga0209344_10003540_pt1 | contig 15316 bp, 15 predicted proteins | sample Cruoilmetagenom6_FD_187293 | JGI IMG/M metagenome (GOLD analysis project Ga0209344, IMG submission 187293) | Oil polluted marine microbial communities from Coal Oil Point, Santa Barbara, California, USA - Santa Barbara Oil Seep Sample 6 (SPAdes)... | ecosystem: Environmental > Aquatic > Marine...
TTTCTCCAGAATTTGGGCAATAGTCATTGCAACCCGGATACCATCCGCAACTGCTATTGATGTTTGTCTGAAAGATCCATTCTGGAGATCACCAATCAAAAATAGTTTTTGATCTTTCAGGAGTTTATTCATCCCATCAATTATACTTTGGTCTGCAAAACTGTAGTTTGGTGTCCTGCCAATGGCTGCTATGACATAATCACATACCATGGCCAATCCTTTTTTTTGTGCTCCTACAACCAATTTTCCGTTTTTATTTTTATTAATCCCAGTTACCTCGACCTCAGAATGGTAACTGATTCTTGATTTCTTCTCTATCCTTTCCACCAACAGCGGTAAAGCGTTTATATTCGATCCCCTGTTTAAAATTGTGATCTCGTTGCGACGGGAAAGGTTTAGTGCATAATCATAAGCAGCATCACCTGCTCCAATAATAATAAATTCTTTATCAATTTCGTTTATCAGGGGAAAAACTTCATAGTAAATTTTCTCCTTGACATCCTCATTAACCAAATGATCTGTCAATTTAACCGGGACTGTCCCAGTCGCTGCTATTAATATTCGTGCATGAAATTCTCTACAATTAGTGACTATGCGAAAGTTTGCTTTCTCATAATGCACCGATATCACTTCTTCTATTAAGATGTCCACACCTAACCGGTCTGCCTGATTCCCAAATAATTTCACGAGATCAGGTCCGGAGATTCCTTTTACAAAACCAGGATAGTTTTCTACCAGGTTTGCGTTCAATAACAGGCCGCCAACCTGTTTCCGTTCCAGAACGACTGGATCGATCCCCTGCCGTTTGAGCTGCATGGCAGCTGCCAAACCCGCTGGGCCGGCTCCAATGATTACAACAGGATAAATTTCCATCTTCTCGGGGTTCATTCCTCAATTAGTTGGTTAACGGTAGTTAATACAGCTACCCCATGGGCCAGATTAAGCAGTGTCGCCCTATGATAATCCCGTGAATATGTCGCAGTGCCATCTACAAGAAAAAACACCTCATATCCCCTGCCAAAAGCAGCTCGGGCAGTAGTTTCACAACATAAATGCGTCATCACTCCACCGATCACAATTTGATTTACACCCTGTTCCTTTAGGCGGGATTCAAGTTTGGAAGCGTGGAATGCGTCATATTGAGATTTTTGTATGACTTCCTGTGGTTGGATTTCAAGGTCAGGTTCAATATCAACAAGCTGGTGCTCCTCAACGAGCAATTCAGACCACCAGGAATCCATCATCCCAGCATTATCGCTAGTATTGATATGTTGTGTAGCTATTACAGGGCTACCTGAATCGCGAAAATACCTGGTCGCATTTTTAAGACCGGGAATGATCGCTTCCCCACTGGGGACCCAGGCATGCGATTCTTCATCCAGAAAATAACGCTGCATGTCCAGAATTAACAAACAAGCATTCTCGATTTTAAAAGGTTGACGAAGCATCTTATTTGGCCTACCAAATTCCTCCAGCCACTGACTGGAAAGGGATTGAATATTTTCAGGCAAATAATAGGTTTCCTTCATAGCAAAAATTGTAGCATGAAAAGGATTCTGAAATCCCGCTAAAACACCGATTTTATCTTATGTTTATATTCATTAAGAACAAGAAACGGCATCAAAAAACGATGCCGTTTCCAGATTTAATCTAATCTATTAACTGCGGCTTATTAAACCGAGAGCGCTTGCTGCCGTTTCTGCATTTTTGGCAGCTTTTGGGAAATACCCTTGATGATGCCTGGCCAGGCGGTCAAGGAGCGAATAATGGTAATAACCATCACGGCTAAACTGACGATGCCGCCAGCGACCAATATCCCGGTCTGCACCTTCTTGGTCTTCACTCTCTTAACTATTTCCTGGTCCAGCTTATTTTGAAGCTCAGTCACAAATTCCGCTCGCGGAGTGACAGGCTTTAAAACATCTTTCAGCCGGCTTTCGATCCTGAGTAAATCCTTCGTCATCTTCATGCTTTTCTCCATTCTTAACTCAATCCTTCTTCTACTGGATAAGCAACAATTCCTACCGTTCCCGGTCCCAAATGTGATGCTATCCCAATTGATAATTCCTCAATAAATAAATCCTTCACATTCAAAATACTCTTAACTTTCTCAGAGATCTCTAATGCAGTTGCCAGATCATTTGCGTGTATGATCGCCGCGTTGATCAAATTCTTGCCCATTCTGCGAGACATTTCCTGGAGAATGAACTCCAGGGAAGCTTTTCGGGTCCGGACCTTGTTGGCGACTGCCATCGTACCTTCTTTTATTGTTATGATCGGTTTAATTTTCAAAATCGTCGCCAGTAATGCTTCAATCATCTGCACCCGTCCGCTTTTTTGAGCGAAGTCCAGCGTGTCCACTGTAAAGATCACCTGATTATTCTCTCTAATCTGCTTCAAGCGTTCCAGAATCTCTTCAATTGCAGCCCCACGTTGATCCATTTCTCTAGCTTCTCGACACATATATCCCTGTATGCCAGTTCCTGAAAGCGTATCGAAAGGGTAAATGTCGAATGGCGCTTCTTCCAATTCTCTGGCGGCCAGCACAGAAGATTCATATGTGCCCGATAATTTACTGGTCAGGTGGACCGATAACACCATGTCTCCAGGCTTGGCAATCTCCCTGTACAATTTTATGTACTGCTGGGGAGAAGGTTGAGATGTTTTAGGTACTTCACCTGTTTCTCTAACCCAGCTATAAAATTGATCGGGAGATAGATCCACATCCTCCTTGAAAATTTCATTTCCCAAATGAACACTGACTGGAATAACATCAATGTCATATTTTTGGATCCAATCAGCCGGCAGATCACCGGTACTATCCATCACAATTCTGAGCATAGGTTTATCCTCAAATTCCATAATCGTCCCTGAGCGACTCCAGGGTCCGGTGATAAAGAGCTTTAATCGCTCCTTCTGTTCGATCCATAATTTCACCGATTTCTGTATTCGTTAATCCTTCTACATGTTTGAGGATCAATAATTCCTTTCGGTCATCCGGTAATCCTTGGATGACAGACATGAGTAATTCTGTTTCGTTTTCCTTTTCAATCCTGTCCTCAATATCTCCTTCCATTTTAGGCGGAGGATACTGCTCTGCCAGGGAGATCTCTTCTGACCGTTCCCTATCCCTATACCAATTTACAACCAGGTTATGGGCTATTCGATACAGCCAGGCCGAAAACGGATAACCCCGATCTTCGTACCTTTCAATATGATGCAGTGCTCTAATAAATACGCGGGAGCATATATCCTCTGCATCTTTGACATTGCTGGTCCGAAAATATATATAATTATAAATTTGATCTAAATATTTTTCGTAAAGAGCTCCAAAAGCATCTGCGTCTCCATCACTAGCCAGGGAGACCAGTTCACTTTCAGTTAGCAGCTCTTGATCTAAACCAGTAGTACTACTCATAACACCTTCAACCCAATTAAGTTACTCATCTTGTGAAAGTATATCACAGGCAAAAGGACATGCTTTTCAGTTATATTAAAATAATTAAATCATCCATCAGGTATACTTTATTGTGAATATTGTCTATCTCCTATTTTGCCTATATGAAAAAAATTCTTGTCTGTAAATCTCAGAAAGAATTGATCAGCTCGGCAGCTGATCAATTTATCTCACTTGGAAGGACCGCAATCGACGATCGGGGTCAATTCACGGTTGCACTATCCGGGGGAAACACGCCCCGACCCCTCTATGAATTACTGATTGGCCCTAAGGGGAACAGTCTTGATTGGACCAAAGTCCATTTTTATTGGGGAGATGATCGCTGTGTACCTCCTGATCATCCGGATAGCAATTTCAACCAGGCCAACCAAATGCTGCTCACTCCCCTATCTATCGAGGAGGAGAATATCCATCGTGTCAAAACAGAACTACCTCCTGATGAAGCCGCCCGGATTTATCAAGAACTGATCTACTCCAAATTTCAGAACTCTACTCCTCGTTTTGACTTGATCCTGCTAGGCATGGGTAGTGATGGACATACGGCCTCCCTCTTTCCCGGATCTGAGTTAGTTCGCGGAAACCTACCAGAGGAAGATCGCCTAATATCCGCTAATTGGGTTCCGAAGTTAGACGCATTCCGGATTACTTTCACTCACCACCTTATCAACGCCGCTCATAATGTGCTATTCATGGTTAGCGGTCGTGATAAATCCAAGGCACTTAAATCAGTTCTTGAGGGGCCTCAAAACCCTACACTTTATCCATCCCAGCTAATCGTTCCCGATAATGGAAATCTCTATTGGTATGTGGACCAGGAAGCCGCAGAAGGATTATCCGAAGATATTTAATTACGAATTGAAATAACGAATGATCTGAATTGGTTTCCAGATCCAGGTAAGGATCCAAATTTTTCTATGACAAAAAATAAACCAGCATTGAGATATCCCCGAAGAAAATTGACCCGCCTCATTAGTAAATGGGTTTTCAGGTTGCTATTGAAGTCCTTATTTCAGATCGAAGTTGAAGGATTGGAGAATTTTCCAAAAAAAGGTCCTCTTCTGGTTATTGGCAATCACTCAGGCGCCATGGAAGTTGTGCTCCTTAACGCCTACGCTCCCTGCCAGATCGAAATGCTCGGTGCTGCCGATATGCCTGCTGAACGGATTACTGAGATCATCAATATTATTTACGGATCCATACCTGTCAAACGGGGATCCTATGACCGGGCTGCATTGCAAAAGGCGCTCGATGTCCTGGACCAGGAAGGAATGGTGGGTTTATTCCCTGAAGGTGGGGTATGGGAAGTCGGCAAACAGCGAGCCCAACCCGGTATTTCGTGGCTGAGCTATCGATCAGGAGCACCGATCCTGCCAATTGGATTTAATGATACAGCTGGAGCAATGAGCGCCGGCTTGAGCTTCAAGCGCCCCTTTCTAAAAATGTTTGTTGGTCAAATTCTGTCGCCAGCATCAATTCCCGAGGGCATGGCCAAGAAAGTTTATTTCCGGGATCATGCCACAAAGGTAATGGAAGAGGTCTACAAGTTGGTGCCGATCAAGGACGCTCCATCACAAGAGGATATATCTGATGAAAGTTTTGATTTCGAGATCTCTCTGACAGATTCCGGGGGAAACCAGGTTGATCTCCCACCTGATCTCTCACCAGAACATAATGCCGAATTAGGGAGGTTTTTCCTGCTGCCCCACATCCTTGACATCTTTATTATCAATCTTGACCTACCCGTAACACCTGTAAAAAATCTCGGTTCGGATCCTCCTCTGGAGGAGTTGATTGATGCCATCAAATCTATCCATAATTATCTAGTGGATGAGAACCCTTATATGCTTACTTACCGTTTTGGTGTTCCAACCGGCCTAGCAATGCAACAGGGACTGAACGAACTTCTTCAAATTCTTATGTGGAGCGATACAAATGGTTATCAGATCACATTAAGAGCTGTCCGACGTTATTTCTCTATCGCTGATCAAAAAGAGGTCATCCAGCGCGAGCAGGAAACAGCTCAACCCTGGATGTGACCAACCTCCAGTTTGAGATTGCCAGGGGAAATTCTGGAAATTTCCCCTATGATAGAATTAGAATGCTAAATCAGCCTACAATCGGAGCTATACCTTGGCAAAGAAAAACAAAAAAAATGTAATCCAGGCTGCTGGGGGAATAATTTGGAAAAAGGAAGGATCTGAGAAAAAGCTCGCTGTTGTCCACCGGCCTAAACACAACGATTGGTCTTTGCCCAAAGGGAAAGTAGATCCCGGCGAAAGCTGGACTGACGCGGCTTTACGGGAAGTTATTGAAGAAACCGGATATGCGGGAAAGCTGAAAAAATATGCAGGAAGCATTTCATATCTACTGGATGGCAAGCCCAAAATTGTCCTTTTCTGGCATATGGATGCAAAAACCGAGAATCTTGAGAGGATGAACGGTGAGGTCGATGAAGTCCGTTGGTTAACAGTTGCGGAAGCAGCAGATCTGTTGGATTACCCTGATGAAGTCCTCTTGATCCAGAGCGGTCCTGCCAAAAGGAAGAAAGGAACCTGACCTATGTATAATATCCTGGTCCTCGGCGCTACAGGTTTTATCGGTGGGCACATAGCCAAAAAAGCTCAAGTTGTGGGCTGGAAGGTACATGGTTTTCGTAGGGATTCGGAAAGTGTTGGCCACCTTCAAAACCTGGATATCAAATGGTTTGACGGCAGCCTCGAAGATTATCCCTCATTATTAAAAGCGATGACAGGCATGGATTATGTCTTTCACGCAGCCGCCAGCTATCCGGGCATATGTGATCCAGCTCTCGTCCAGGAACGCGTTCAAGCTGCAACGGAACAAATGAAAAAAGTGATCCGGGCCACCCGTGAAGCACGCGTCAAACGATTGATCTATACCAGTAGTTTGACAACGATTGGGTCACCCCCAATAACCGAAAACCGATTGGCAGATGAACGGGATTTATATATTCCGGGTACTATGCCGGATAACGCTTATCACGAAATGAAAATCGCCATGGAGAACCTGGCATTGGAAGCTTCCGGAGTTGGGTACGATATCGTGATCCTAAACCCCACGCTCGTCCTGGGGCCCGGTGATGTCCATATCAGCACCGGGGAGATCCTGTTAATGTTTGCCCGTGGAAAAGCCAAGGCCATTCCACCGGGAGTACTGAATGTGATTGATGTCCGCGATGCTGCTGAAGCTCATATCAATGCAGCCCGGTCCGGAATAAGAGGCCAGCGTTATATATTGGGAGGAAGTAATTATTCCATTGAGGAAGCTTCTGCCATCTTCGCAAACATTGCAGGAGTAAAACCACCCCTATTTACTCTACCAAACTGGCTAATAGATGCCTATATCAAAGCGGGAGACAAATTTTCATTCATTCCATTTGCGCATGATCACCTCAGGGCATATACCCACTGGCAAGGATACAACGTAGAAAAAGCAGAACGGGAACTTAACCTGAAATCGAGATTTCTCGAGGAAACAGTGCGAGACAGTTTAAAATGGTTCAGGAATCAGGGGATAAATTAATACCCCAGTTCTAAATCCACAACATTAGACATCTGTTCATCTCCGGAAGCCGCATTAATCATATCCGCCAACGCCTTCATGCGCAGGGTTTCAATTTCTCTGACCAATCCTGCCCGGTGAGGGCTGAGAACCAAATTGCTCAATTCTTGAAATGGATAATCGCCGGGGAATGTATTTGATCTGGATTCGCGATCTGGGGGATAGTTATACCAAACATCCAGCCCTGCCCCAAAAAGATCCCTATTTTTTAATGCTGCATAAAGCGCCTCTTGGTCAACAATTTTGCCTCTGGAAATATTGATCAGAATAGCAGGATCGGGAAGCAATGCCAATTCACGTTTTCCTATCAGACCTTCGGTCTCTGAAGTAAGCGGTAAAGCCAAAACAAGGATATCTGTCTCTGGTAGAAGAACCAACAACTCATCAGGTCTATGAATGATTGCACCCGAACCAGGCAGCGGATCGCGCTGGATGGCTTTGACTTTGATACCAAGCGCTTCCAGGATTGAAGCAATTCGGCATCCAATCTCCCCAAAACCTACAATAAGAGCCCTTTTCCCTGCCAGGAGCAGTACTTCCGGTTCCTGGTAGCTCAGCTCCCAGTTTCCCTCTCTTAATTCCTTGTCAAATGGAATGACCCGTTTCGCAGCAGCCAATAAGAGAGTTAGCGCCATTTCGGCGACTGGTTTGGCGTTGTGATGCAAATTATGCAGTTTCAGATCTGGAATTAATCTTACTGCTTCAAGCGTTTTTGGAGGAATCCCGGTCCAGGGAACGATCAAAAACTCAAGATTCTTGAATAAATTTAAATCTTCATAAGTAGGCTCCCCCGCGACCAATATTGTGGCAGAAAGATGGTCCTGTTGAATCTCACCAGCTGTTATGGAAATCTCATGATCGAGAAGGTTCCTTAATAAATCCATAGATTTTGGATTTGGAGAATGGAGAAAATGAACATGCATAAATTTACCCTTTTAGGTTTTCCAGGTTTGATGTGATCGATTTTTACAGGAACCCTTCCGCAGATAAAATTCCCCTAAAACCCTGCCGACAATCCACAATCGCTTTCTCACGCCATTGACTTGAATGCGGGAAATACATTTCCAAAATCTCATCCCTCGTCCAGTTAGACAATTTTTCAGATCTCGCACCGTGATGGACTGTCTGGTTTTCATAGATCATCGTTCTAAGACTTTTGATCTCTTTCAGAATACCATCTCCATAGGTCCCAAACTCGAAAGCTGTGCCATAGTGCTTAACAGCTGGAAATTCTGACTCCTTCACTTTATATGACCAATCGATCATATCACCATGCATGCTGTAAAACTGGTCTGGATCGGAGGACAAGATAAGCGGGTAATTGAATTCTTGAGTGAGCTGAGCCGATAAGCGCTCTTCTGCAGGAGAATTAACAATCGTCATTTGATCGTGCGGCCCATACCCGGTATGCATATCGATATGAAGGACCTCTTCATATTCGGAAAAACAACGTTTAATCAAATCTTTCAATATAACCGTTTCTGGTTGATATTCCTTCCCGGAAAAATATAAACCTTCGGGGTAATATGGTTGTCCTAACATCACAGCGCCCCTCAAACTCTTAATGCCTTCGCGGGAGAGATTTGAAACCACTTTCTGGATAAATCCCAGGTCTTCAAGCCAGAATTCTTTTAATGGATGTTGAGGGTTTAGGGTGCTATTAAGTTTATGATAATCCGGATTAGAATCGTCCTGGAATTCTTCCTGGTTGATCATGAAGTTGCGATTCATATCCACGTTATTCTGGTTCACCCTGCGGATATTTGCCATTCCCCAGGGATTAATGACATGAACTAGCTTAATACCTGTTAATTCCGGATCCAATTGAGGAATAAATTCCTTCAAGAATAAATCCAACATGGCAGCGCCCACAAATCCCTCCACTCCGTGGAGTCCTGTTGTGATCAATATCAATTTCTCTTTTTTTCTATTTGGATTCGCTGTGATCCAGTCAATTGTCAGATCTTCATCTTCAGAAATGGAACACTCCTCAAGTTTTGCTGAGGTCCAGATCTTTTTTACTATCTCCAGCTGTTTACGAAAATAAGTTCTCGATTCCTGGTACGAGGTAGGAAAGTGTATTGAAGGAAAATTATTCATTAATGATCCTGAATTAAAATATTAGAATGGTCCGTATCCAATTGCAACGCCCAGGGCCAAAAAAGCCAATGTGATCAATATGATCACTCCCCACAGCGGCAGCGTCCAGCGCAACCATTTAGGGAAACCCACCACTGTCAGCCCCAGTACGATTAACAAAACGGGGTTTGTTGGATAGATCATATTTGAAAAACCGTCGCCAAAACAATATGCAGTCACGGTGATCTGGCGAGTGACGCCAACCAGGTCAGCCAAAGGCAGCAAAATCGGCATCATAAGAAAAGCCTTGGCTGAGCCTGAAGAGACAAAAAATTCTATCAGCAGGGCCAGCAAGTAGATCATTATTGCTGAAATAAATGGGTTGGCGCCCTGGAAGAGTCGTGAAGCCTGGAATAGAATAGTATCCATAATTCCCCCGGATACAACAATGTGCTTGATGCTCATTGCCATCAGGATCAGGAGGATACCTGGTGCTATACCGCTTATACCTTCTCCAAGAGCTTTCCAAACATCTTTTTTGTCCGGGCTGGCGATCAAGCCAGCTCCCACTCCTCCCACCAGGAAGAATAAACCAACCAGCGGTAAAGCATAGTCAGACAAGAAGGAAATAAACGGCGCACCGAATAAGGTGGTCACGATCAATATCACAAAAAGGAAAAACCAGATCATAGCTGTAGACATAGCCGGTGTGATCTCTGATTGCAGGGAAAGATCAAAGGGTTTGAATTTCTGCTGATTGGCCTTCGTCTCTTCATAGACCAGTGATGCTTCAGGATTTCGTTCCACCTTTTTTGCGTAACGAGTCAAAAATACTGCAAAAGCCGCATAGATGGCGATGAAGATCGGGATCCGGAACCAGCTCCCTGAGAAAAGGGGCAACCCGGCTAATTCCTGGGCGACACCTATTGTAAAGGGATTGGTGATGGCTGCCGAAAATCCGAGGTTGGTAGCCAGAATACTCATTCCTAGACCGACCAGGGCATCCCAGCCCAGGTAATAGGAAAGCGATAAAACCAGGGGAACGAGAGGCACAACTTCTTCAAAGATGCCAAAGAATGCTCCAAGGGTCATAAAGAAGAAGGATATCAATAGCAGAAGTAAATACTTCCTTCCCCCGAACTTAGCCACAATCCTTCCCAAGCCAGCCTCCAAGATACCGCTCTTATCGAGCACAGCAAAGGCCCCGCCCACCATCAGGATGAATAAACAGATCACGATCACTAACAAGCTGTCCGCGCCCCATAGGACTTCTACAGGCGCTGTGATCCAGCGCCAGACTGGATAATGAGGTGTATCCGTGTACCGGAAACTGTTCGGAGAGATCAATTCACGTCCGGCGTCAGTCAACCGGTCATATGCTCCGGGAGGAACAACCCTGGTTAATATTCCGGCAACCAACATCATCACCAGGAGAATAATCACTGATTGGATAAATGCTTTCTTACTGATCTGGGCGCCGGATCTTTCGGTCATGGGAAACTCCTCCATCAAACCTGATCAATTACACCTGATTTTATCCCAGTTCTACGAGTTTCAATTACCCGAACCCCAAGAAAAATATCTTTAAAGATCCCTTGCTCATTTGGTTATTCACTATCTTTAATCAGATTGTTAGATCTTCATGCAACTCCACTTGAATTTCCCCGTATATATTTCTAATGCAAAGTTATCAAGTTGAAATTTATTAAGGAGTACTCATGACTGAAAATAATAACGTTCCCCCTGTTCTTACAGAAAAACCGCGCAGGAAAAACCACCGATCCTTTTTCTGGCCCATTATGCTAATCTCATTGGGTGTCCTGCTGCTGCTTTCGAACCTGGGTATTGTGGCCTGGAGCACCTGGAACATGCTCTGGCGTTTCTGGCCCCTGATCCTGGTCGCCATTGGTATTGATGTACTTTTCGGCCAGCGTTCAACCTTTGGCGCCATCATCAGCGCTTTCCTGGTCCTGGCCTTGATCGCAGTTGTAGCCGTGGCTGTATTCTTTGCAGACCAGCTGCCATTCCTCGACCGCGTCTCTGGAGATTCTTCATGGCAAACTTCCCACTTGCAGCATGAATTGGATGATTATGAATCTGCAAATGTCTTCATTGATTGGACCAGTCCCCCAGGAGCTCTCTACGCCCTGAGTGACGCTGATTCTCTCATCGAGGGTGATATCACTTATCAAGGTGAGTTGATCTTTGACGTTGATTCCCGAGGCGATATGGCTGATGTCAACCTCGATACCCGACTGATCAACAACTGGGGCTCACCATTTCAGGGAAGCCCGCGAGCAAAATGGGAAATCGGCTTGACCCCGGAAATCCCCCTCGATCTTAATCTGGATTCAGGTTCTGGCAGTTGTAATTTTGATCTGTCCGAGTTGATCATCGATGATCTTTATCTGGACAGCGGGTCCGGATCGATCAAACTGGCTCTTCCAGAAGATCAATCCTTCCATTTTGAGCTGGACAGCGGTTCAGGTAGCTTGCAGATCGACCTGCCTGAAGATACTGGCGTCCGGGTTGAGCTGGATTCTGGTAGCGGATCATTCAATCCCGGAAATAACTTCGATCTTGTCAGCGGTGAAAAACGTGGAGATGGTGTTTGGGAATCCGAGAACTATGATTCTGCAAAATACACCATTGAAATCAACATCGACCAGGGGTCCGGATCGATCAATTTCAAATAAGGTTTCTAGTCCGGCAGGTGCTTGATCTTTGATCTGCGCCTGCCGGTTAATTTACTAATTCCGATTCTAATAAAACAAGCCTTTCCTAAGTCTGAAAGGCTTGTTTATGTCTATACGTAATGGCTGGTCTGAATAGTGATACACGGAAATACCAGATTATCCCATCCTGCCTGTAATATAAGATTCTGTTAATTCGTGATCCGGGTTTGTAAATAACTTATCTGTAGGATTAAATTCTATCAATTCTCCCAGCCAGAATAATCCCGTCTGATCTGATACTCGGGCTGCCTGCTGCATATTATGAGTGACTATGACAATGGTGTACCGTTCCCTCAATTCCCGGATGAGCCCTTCGACTCGACCTGTATCAATCGGGTCAAGAGCTGAACAGGGTTCATCCATCAAGATCACTTCAGCTTCCACAGCCAGCACTCGGGCAATGCACAATCTTTGCTGCTGCCCCAGGGATAAACTGAAGGCATCTTCTTTCAAGCTGTCCTTAACATCGTCCCAAAGAGCTGCCCGCTTAAGGCTCTTCTCAACAACATCATCAAGATCACCTCTATGTTTTATTAAGCCGAGCACTCGTGGGCCATAAGCCACATTATCATACACAGATTTGGGAAACGGATTGGGTTTCTGGAAAACCATCCCTACTCTCTGACGCAAATCAGCCAGATCCATCTCCTCACTATAGATATCGGTTCCATCCAAACACACCTGACCTTCCAATCGTGTGCCAGGGATCGTGTCATTCATGCGGTCCAAGCAGCGCAAAAAGGTTGATTTCCCGCAGCCGGATGGGCCTATCAATGCTGTCACCCTCCTGGCTGGAATATCCATATTGATCTGGCTCAAAGCCCGAGATGATCCATAATAGAAGTTCAGATCTCTGATCTCAAAAGTGTTGTGTTCATCCACCATAGGGAAAATTATATACCATTTACTGAACCTTCCTTGTGTCTCTTCCCCTTTCACAATATAATTTGATTGTGAAAATTTCTCGACCGCTTTTATCATTAGTTATTATTATTCTTGCTGGTTGCACAGGTAGCGGATTATCTGCCGGTATTTCCTCTGACCAGATCAAGATTATCGAAAATAAAGGCTCTGACACCATAGTCAATCTTGCCCTGGCCTGGGCAGAAGAATACCAGGTATTAAATCCATCCGTACAACTTTCTGTCACCGGAGGAGGATCAGGGACCGGCATCGCTGCATTGATCAATGGAACTGTGGATATTGCCAATGCTTCAAGAAAAATTAAGTCAGAGGAAATCGAGACTGCCCTTGAAAATAATTCCGATCCTTATGAAATCGTGATCGCCCGGGATGCTATAGCAATCATTGTCAACCTGGCCAATCCCGTAGATTACCTGACCCTCCAGCAAATTTCTGCCATCTACAGCGGCGAAATAAATAACTGGAAAGAAGTAGGCGGGGAAGACCGGCCGATCGTACGCTTGTCCAGGGAAACCAATTCCGGGACTCATGTATATTTTTTGGATGAAGTGGTCCGGCTGGGGGATGATGAGAATAAAACGCTCTTCTCTCAAACAACTTTGCTCCTACCATCCTCAGAAGGGATTGGCACAGAGATCAAACAAAACCCAAATGCGATTGGTTATGATGGCCTTGGTTATGTGACCCATGAAATGAAAGTCATTGGAGTAGCTTCTTCCCCTGATGATCCTTTTATCTTCCCATCTGCAGAGTCTGTCAATAATGGGGAATACCCCATAGCCCGCGATCTCTATATGTATACAAATGGAGAACCGGAAGGTTTTATCAAGGATTATATTGATTGGATCCTTTCGGCCGAAGCACAGGAAATTGTCACCGAGCTAGGCTTTGTGCCAATCACAAAATAAAATGATTTCCAAACAAGACATCGGAATAAAATCCAAACCTCCAAAACGAGAATTTCTGGTCACCGCATTGATCAAGGCTGCCGGATATTCAGCCATCATATTTGTGGGTATGATATTTCTATTTCTATTGTTGGAAAGCTTGCCAGCTCTGCGCGAGGTTGAATTATCCAGTTTGCTTTCCTCCCGCTGGTATCCAATCGAAGGTTATTACGGCGTATTGCCCTTGATTGGCGGATCTTTGATCATAACTATTGGCGCTACGGTGATCGCTTTGCCTTTTGGTGTAGGAACTGCGATCTACCTCTCAGAAATTGCTCCCCGGTGGCTTCGCGATACATTAAAACCCCTTGTTGAAATCCTGGGCGGACTACCATCTGTCGTGCTTGGTTTCCTGGGAATGTTGATATTATCCCCGTATTTGCGAACTTTACTTGATTTACCCACTGGACTTTCTGCCCTGGCTGGCTCGATCTTGCTTGGCGGGATTGCTATTCCTACAGTGGTTTCAATTTCGGAGGATGCATTGGATGCAGTGCCAAAATCCTATCGAGATGCATCTCTGGCAATAGGTGCAACTGAATGGCAAACTATTTGGCGGGTCACTTTGCCAGCAGCCCGCTCTGGTGTTCTGACTGCAGTCATGCTTGGTATCGGTCGGGCCATCGGCGAAACCATGACGGTTATGATGGTGACAGGAAATGCCCCCATCCTGCCCACCGGTCTCAAAGACTTATTCTCCCCCGTAAGAACAATGACAGCAACTATCGCAGCTGAAATGGGCGAGGTGGCCAACAGCAGCACCCATTATCATGTCCTGTTTCTCATTGGTATTATCCTTTTCCTGATCTCACTAATTGTAAATGTCACAGCTTCTGCTGTAGTCTTTCGCCAGAAAAAGAGCCAGGAACGAATCCTGTCATGACTATGAAACTATCAGCCCGACAGTACAAACAACGAATAGGTTTCAGTCTTCTCACCTTGATGACTTTTCTAACAATCATCCCGATCATCGGGGTCGTTATCTATATTATCTATCTTGGGTTTCCAGCTATTAATCTTGAATTCATAACCGGATTTCCCCGCGAAGGTATGCGAGAGGGAGGAATCCTCCCCGCGATCATCGGCACTTTTTACCTCACATTGGGCACCGGGGTCTTTGCCGTACCCCTCGGGATCGGCTCTGCGATCTACCTCTCCGAATATGCGCCCGATAACCGGGTTACTCAGCTAATTCGGATCGCCATCATCAACCTCGCAGGCATCCCTTCCGTAGTCTACGGTTTATTCGGACTTGGTCTTTTTGTTCTTTTCCTGGGTTTTGGCACCAGCATCCTGGCAGGATCACTGACTTTATCGATCATGACCCTACCGGTGATCATCAGCACCACAGAAGAAGCATTACGCGCGGTACCACAGTCCTTCCGAACAGTCAGTATGTCATTAGGTGCGACCAAGTGGCAAACCATTCGAAAGATCGTCCTCCCCCAGGCTCTACCGGGTGTCCTCACGGGGGTTATTCTCGGATTAGAAAGAGCAGCAGGTGAAACAGCTCCAATCCTGTTTACAGTAGCAGCCTTTTTCCTGCCCAGGCTGCCCAATTCACCTTTTGATGCCACCATGGCCCTGCCCTA
>Ga0209344_10003542_pt1 | contig 15310 bp, 10 predicted proteins | sample Cruoilmetagenom6_FD_187293 | JGI IMG/M metagenome (GOLD analysis project Ga0209344, IMG submission 187293) | Oil polluted marine microbial communities from Coal Oil Point, Santa Barbara, California, USA - Santa Barbara Oil Seep Sample 6 (SPAdes)... | ecosystem: Environmental > Aquatic > Marine...
TTTTCGTCGGTTTCCGCTCCTGAACCCGCTGACATGCGACCACCCGCCAAACCCGCTGGCGCCGGTTGACGCGGGACGTGTGCGGTGACGAGCTGTACTTCGGATATACTCGGATTCGACGACTAGTCTGATCGGATGACCCTTGTCTCGAAACCTCAACCTTTCCGTTGCGACGGTTCTTACCAGCGTCATCATCGGCCTGCTGCTCATCCAGTGGTGGGACGCCTATGCGCTGGCCGGCGAACGTGTCGGCATCGGCATCGCAGAGGCCGAAAGCGGCATCGCGATCACCAGGGTGACCGAGGGCGAACCGGCGGACCGCGCGGGTGTGCTCGTTGATGATCTCCTGGTAGCGGTCGGCGGCCAACCGGTCAAAGACTACGAATCGCTGGCCCTGACCGATGAGCTCTGGCAACGCGGAACGCCACTCGCGTTCACTCTGATCCGCAACGGCAGTACCACTGAATTGACTGTTGTTCCGGGTACATCCTTCCCTTGGGTCGACATTACTGCGGCGGCCATCCCGTGTCTCGCCTATCTCGCCATCGGGCTCCTCGCCTTCGGTCAATCGCCCAACGACGTGCGAATCCGGCTACTCTTTGCTTTTTCGATCGCCGTGGCCCTCGAGTTCGCGCTCCCTGGGCAGATCTCGCAGATCTCGTGGTGGTCGCCGACCCAATTCGTGATCTTCAATCTTCTCACCGGTCTTCAGATAGGCTTTTTGCTCCATCTCGCGTCGGTCATCCCCCAGCCCGCACCGTGGCTGACCCGGAGCCGTTGGCTTCCCGCCGGTTTCTACGTCATTGGAGCCGTGATCGGTGTCATCACCGCCGTTTCCACAATCCTGACGGCCCTCGATGTCGAGACGCCGCCGATCCTCGATGACATCGGTATTGTGGTCATCAACAGTTGGGTATTGCCGTTCTGGTCGGTGGCGGTGGCCGGCATCCTCATCCACCAGGTGGTGGTTGCCAAGACAACACGATTGCGACACCAGGCGACATGGGTCTTTGCTGGAATTCTGCCTTGGATGGCCTATCAGGTCCTCTACCAGTTCGTCGTGCCGATGGGCGATTCCCCACCACCATGGCTCGCGGCTATACAGCCTGCGGTTCTCCTGGTGTTCCCGTTGGCCGTCTTCTTCGCCATCCTGAGATTCCATCTGCTGGACATCGAGTTCGTCCTCCGCCGGAGCGTCGCCTTCGTTCTCATCACCGCATCAATGGTTGCTTTGTTCGCGATGGCGTTCGGTGTCGGAAATCTGGTGTTCGGATCGGTCGAGGCGTCTTCCGGGGTTTCGGTCGCGGCAATGTCTCTGGGAATGCTGGTGCTCGGGCTGCTCTTCGCCCCGCTCCGTCGGGGCGTTCAGACGTTGGTCGACCGCCGGCTCTTTCCGGAACGGAACGAGATGGCCCACCTGCTGACCGATCTCGCCGCCGAATTGCCCACTCTGGGCTCGCTACCCGCCATGGGAAAGCGACTGGTCGACGAAACCGTGCGTGTCTTTGACGTTGAAACCGCGACCTTGCTGGTTGCTGACCCGGATTCGGGCGTATTTGTATCCCTCGCCTCGTCCGCGGTGGATCTCGATCACCGGTTCGACAAGGCACTCCTCATCGAACCGGATGACATCGGCCTGGACCATCTGCAACGGGTAGGCCGTCCCGTCCCCGCAGATCAGCTCGGCGGTGTGAGCCCATCCATGGCCCGACGCCTGAGCGCATTCAACGCCGATCTTGTTGTCGGCTTGACCAGCGGCAACACACTCGCCGGAGTGCTCCTCCTCGGGCCGAAGAAGGGCAGCGAGCGGTTCCACTCGTCCGAGATCCAGATGCTCAACCTCTTCTGCCACGCGGCTGCGACGGTCTTTGAAAACGCGAGGCTATTCGAGTCGGCGACCTACGAAAGCCTCACCGGGTTGATGCGCCGCGAAACCATCATGGAGGTGCTGGACGCTGAGCTGCAGCGTTCGCTCCGATACCGGCGGCCTCTTTCGGTCGGCATGGTGGATATCGATCGGTTCAAGCGGGTCAACGACCAGTATGGCCACCTCGCGGGCGATACGCTGCTCAAACACATTGCGCAGGAACTCCAAAACGGGCTTCGGACGACCGACTCCATCGGCCGCTATGGTGGGGAGGAGTTTCTCTTCATTTTGCCGGAGACCGAACTCGAGGAGGCGTGGGTGGTGGCGGAGAAGCTGCGTGGGGCTATCAAAAACCTCACAGACCTGCTCGACGAGGCTCCGGATCTCCAGATCACGGTCTCCATCGGACTCGCGGCCATCGACCACAACGCATCAAAGACACCGACCGCGACCGATCTGATCCAAGAATCCGATCTTGGACTCCTCGAGGCCAAACGGTTGGGACGCAATCGCGTTATCGCCGGTTCTGCCGATCGTTCTCCGTCAGCCGGCACCCACTCCGCCTAAGAGGCTCTCCTGCCGTGCGGCCTCGATGCTGCGCCCCCTGCGTTTCACAAAACGAGATCATCGGTGAGTCCGGGAATATTTTTATCTATAGTTCGCACTACAGTTAGCACTCTCGCGAACCAGACATTGTCCTCGCGGGCGTCGTTCGGATCACTTCACCACCGCTTTCCACCGGATGGTTCGGCAATGGGGATGCTCGGCGTCGGTGACGTACGTACCCTCGATGAAACCACGATCTTCCAAGGAACGGCACGCCCGGACCAGGCTGAACATCCGCTGCTTCCGCGGGGTTCGTCTCCCCACCACCCCACGCTCAATGAGCTCTTCGAGCAGCTCCGCCGTGTCACATCCACGGTCGAGCCCCTCGTAGACATGTCCTTCCTCTGCTCCACGCAGGAGGCCGAGGATGATCCTTTGGTTTCGGCTCAGTCCACGTCCCATATTCGTAGTGTACATTACTTTAAAAGATTTTCATTGGGTGGAAGAGCAAGGCGCCGTGATCGGTTGTGTGGGTGGGAGGACCGATCATGGCGAAAGCGACATTCGGCGCAGGTTGTTTCTGGGGCGTGGAGATGAGTTTTCGAAGGCTCGACGGAGTCACCGACGCAGCAGTCGGCTATGCGGGGGGTCAGACCGACAACCCTACCTACCACGATGTCTGCGGCCACGGCTCCGGTCACGCCGAGGTCGTCGAGATCGACTACGACCCGACCCGCATCAGCTATGAGCAACTCCTCGAGGCGTTCTTCGAGATGCACGATCCGACCCAGGTCAACCGGCAGGGTCCAGATATCGGCGATCAGTACCGGTCGGTCATCTTTTTTCACACCCTCGAACAGCAGCGGATCGCCGGGGAAGCCAAGGCGGCGCTCGACGCCACAGATCGCTTTGCCCGGCCCGTCGCCACCCTCATCGAACCCGCTCCCACCTTCTGGCGGGCCGAGGAGTACCACCAGCGATACATCGAAAGACGCGGCGGCCACGGCGGCTGCGCGGTGCGCTGATCGCGTTCAGCCGTCCGAGGTACGCTGCCGAGATTCCGAACCGGATGACGCGCTTTACTGGAGTTCCACCTCCAGCTCGAAGGTGTTGCGCGGGTTGAGGCCTTCCCACCTGGACATCTGGGCCGTGTTGCACCAGACCCCACCTTCGGCCGCTCGGGGACCGTAGGCGTAGAGCCGGGTCCGGAGCCAAATGTCGGAGGCGCCGACGAACATGGCCGGCAGGTCACCGTTGAGGCCACCGCTGTGACCCGAACCTGAAGCGGGCGGTTCGAGCTCGGCGAGCTGCTGCCAATTCACCCCGTCAGTGGACCCGTAAATGAAGGCGTGCCCGCGGCTGTAGGTGAAGTGGAAAGTGGACACCTGCAACATCAATCGCCCACCGATGATGGGTCGATCAAACGGGAAGTGCATGATGATGACCCCCGGGTTCGTAGCGTCGATGGTCTCTTCGCCCAGCATCGGACGCCAGTATCTGCCCTGCTCTTCGGCGGCAACCTCGGCATTCGAGACGTTGGTTACGTATTCTTGGGCAGCGGGACTCTCGGGACTGCCATAGCTGTGGGAAAAGGTGTCGGACGGTCCGATCTCGTAGTCCACGTCGCCGCTGCAGTCCGGACCGAAAGTAAACGTAACGACCTGACCGTCCAGGACCGTCGTCAGGCTACCGGAGATCGGGTACTCGAGGCAGACGGCGGTGTCGATGCCGATCGACCCCGATATCGAACCGGCACGCTTGAGACCCGCCTGTGAGCCGACGTCGATGCTGCCGACCACGGTCCCATTGGGCCGCTCGGTGAGATCAAAAGCCCACGAGGACGGACCGATTGCCGGGGGCTCACCATTGACGAGATAGTTGTCGTGAATGATGGTCAGGGACCCGTTGACCCCGCCGGAGCTCACCGACAGGGACGAGGTGTCGATCTCGACCGAACCGGAGTACACCGTGTCGTCGGGAGCGGTCCACCCGCCGCCGTAGTTGATGGACAAACCTTCCGGAGTTCGCTCTGCCGGTGCGGGATGATTCGTGACCACCCCATCGAAGATCTCGTCGATCCCAACTCCCTGGATTCGGTTCACCATGGCCTCGATATCAGTCTGACCGAGGCTTCCGAAGACCTCGTCGACCTCAGCGAGAGCATCCTCGGTCTCATCCGAGAGGATGGCCGGCGCCCCCATTCCGACGGGGTCGCCGGTGAGGTTGTCCACCACTGACGCCAGGGCAAAGAACCTGCCGCCATCGGTCGTGGTCCGGACCACCGCGTATCCGTCACCCACCGATGAGCCGGTGACCGCCGCAAATACCCTGTTGAGCTGGCGGTACTCGTACGGCGCCAGCGAACGGTTGACGGTGCCGACTGCGGATCCGTTGGCCCGGTAGAGATCGACGATCATGTCGATGCGAGTCGAACCTGCATTGACGAGCACCAGATTGGTCCGCGATCCGGTCGAATCGTCGGCCGAATGCGTGAGCTGGACGAGCCGGCCCTCCTCTCCGAAACCGATCGATCGGTTTTCGGTGAGACCGGGGATGTACTGACCGAAGGTCGCTCCCGCGGGGAGCCCGGCGGGATTGCCCGCCCGGAGCAAATTGTAGGTCCGACTGGTGACCAACAGTCGCCCCTGCTGGGTCGTGATCCTGAGCGCTGCACCGCCTTCGAAGTCGAAGACCGTTTCGAGCACATCGGCAAACCGGGTGCTCTTATCGGGAGCCAGGGCGAACGACCTCATTTCTGGACTGCTGTTGTTCTTTCCGTGCTCGAGCAGCTCGATGGTGTAACTGGCTCCCTGGTCGCTCCAATTGTGGATCTCGAGATCGGTCCGCCAATTGGTGCCGGCGGCACCGGCAAGATGAGCGGCGGCGGCGACATAGATCGGTCGGGCGGTCCCTGTGGGAGCCTCCTCCGGGAGGCGCATCGCGGAGATCGCGATGGGGTCGCCGGTGAGGTTATCCACCACCGAGGCATAGGCGAAGAACGCGCCGTTGTCGGTGGTCGTCTTGAGCACGGCGAAACCGTCCTCGACATCGTGCGCCGTCACATTCGCGAAAACGCGGTTGATCTGCTTGTAGCCGTACGGCGGAAGCGTGTTGCTGAACGATCCGAGGGACTCGCCGTCGGCGGTGAAGAGCTCGGTCTTGATCCGAACGTCTTGGTCGGTGGCGTTGACCAGCCCGAGATTGGTGCGGGCGCCGCGGTCGCTCGCCGTGGAGTGCGAGAGCTGGATCAGCCGCCCCTGCTCGCCCTTCAAAATGACCCGATCCTCGGCCTCCGCCGCGATGGACTGGCCAAAAGTGGAGCCGCTCGGTAGGCCGAGGGCGTTGCCCTCGCCAAGCAGGTTGTAGGTCCGGCTGGCAGCGATGATCCGGCCCGCACTCGGCAACAAGACAAGCGCCGCGGATCCGTTGTACGAGAACCTGTTGAAGAGTACATCGCCGAGCCGCACGCTTCGACCCGAAGGAAGGCTCATCTCGATGTAGTCGGACGAGGAGTTGTCGGCGCCGTGCTCGAGGATGATGACCCGAAAAACGGCGGTCTCGTCGCCGAGACTGTGGACCTCGAGATCGGTCCGCCAGTTGGTGCCCTGCGCACCGGCGGCGTGAGCCGCCGCGGCGATGAACAACACGTCACCCGGCGAGGCGACGCCCGACTTTCGGGTGTCTGGCGAGGAGCAGGACTCACTGAGCATTGCTTCAAGCCCGGCGACACGCAGCGCGACCTTGAGGGAAGGCACCATCTTCTTGCAGGACCGGCAGACTATTCTGTGTTCCAACGTCCCGTCCGGGCGACTATAATAATCATCGCGGGCGCAAAGGCCTTGGAGGTTACAATCCAGGCCGTAGAAACACCCCGCGCTCAAGAGAGAAATTACGACCACAACGATGACCGACGCCAGTTTCAATTGTCTCAAAGTTGTCCTCCAGGACGGTGTCGGATCCGAATGAATCCGATTCTGCTTACATTCAGTCTAGCAAGGAAACAACTTCTCTCATGATTGAGCAAATGATGAGATCACGGTCCGGGCGACTTGATTTGCTCGACCCAGTGGTTCCGCCGGTCGACAGTCGTCAGACGAAAACCGAGAGTCGTACGTCGCGACTCACAAGTCTTCGGCGCCAACGCCAAACTGCTGCGCGGTGCGTTGATCGGGTTTGTTTGATATTAAATCCGAGACAACGTATCATCTAGAAAACTCAAAAGGTTCAGGAGGATTCGATGGATGGATGTCGCCCGAGCAAGGTCTTCGTATTTGCTGTATGCGTTCACCTCCTCATGGTCGCGTCGGCTCCGGTCTGGGGCCAGACTGCTGGAGGGCCGACGTTGTTTTCTCCGACCACCCTTCGCGGATCGATAGAGCCCCTGACGGAGAGCCACAGACTGCAGATGCAGACCGTGACGGTGGACGCCACGGTCTTCGGTGGGCCGGTGCCCCACCCTGAGAGAAGCGCTCCGAAGCTCTCGCTGACTCTCTTCGATGACCATGAGGTGACCGTGATTCGAGAGGCCGTCTTTACCAACCCTTCGGGCAGCCTGTCCTGGACCGGCAAGGCCGAGCACGACCCACTGAGCTCGGTCGTATTCGTCACCCGCGGAGGAATCACCGTCGGCTCGATCAGAATCGACGGTCGGCTGACGACCCTCCACTCTCTCGGCAACGGCGTACATGTGCTCTATGAGATCGATGAGGACTCACCTTTCTACTTCGAGGATCCTCCCACCGAAGTGGCTTTCGACCCGACGATCACATCCACCCCAACAGGAGGGAGCTCAACCCTGAAAAGTACGGAAGCTGACGACGGCTCGATTCTCGATCTTATGGTCGTCTACACCCCGGCGGCGCGATCCGGCGCCGGCGGCACCGTCGCGATGGAGAATCTCATCGATCTTGGGGTGACCGAGACCAACCTCAGCTACGCCAACAGTCTCATCACGCCTCGATTGCGGCTGGTTCATACGGAAGAGGTCGTCTACACATCGAGCGGGAGCTCCCAGACCGACCGCGATCGGCTTCGAATCGATGGAGACGGCTTCCTCGACGAGGTTCATCCAATGCGTGACGCCTACGCGGCCGATCTCGTCAAACTGGTGGTCGAACCCGTGTACTGCGGGATCGCCTACATCATGACGACGGTGTCGACGTCTTTTGAAGAGTATGCCTTCTGCGTCACCAGCCGAGGTTGCATCTCACCTAACTACACCTTCGGGCACGAGCTCGGGCATATCCAATCCGCTCGTCATGACTGGTTTGTCGACTCGACCAACAACTCCCCTTACACCTACAATCACGGGTTCGTCGACCCGGCCGACAACTGGCGTACGGTCATGGCCTACTCCAACGACTGCGGCGGTTGCACTCGGACGCTCTATTGGTCGAACCCCGCCGTGCTCCACCCGTGGACGAGCACCGCAACGGGGATTCCCGAAGGCTCGGCCAACGCCGCCGACAACCACAAGACGCTGAACAACACTGCCTGGACTGTCGCCAACTTCCGCGACAGCTCGGCTCTTGGGATCTTCGCCGACGGGTTCGAGTCCGGGGACACCTCGGAGTGGACGGCGACTAACCCGTAACCTCGATCTCGGCGGATCGAGCTCCGCGGAACTCCGGCTCGGCCAGGACGGTGAAGATCACGGCGGCGATGCCTAGGGGGAAGAAGCAGAAGATCGAGGCGATGGCCGCCGCCACCGAAAGACCCCAACGTCGTTTGTTGAGCGCTGCCATCCCGCCGAGAATCGCAACCAAACCGGCCACAAAACAGAAGATCGAGAGCGGCAAGAAGAGCGCCAATGGAAGAAAGGCCACCCGATTCGCCTCGGGTTCCGGGATGGTGCCCAAGAGTGCTGCGCCTCCCAGGGCCAGGACCAGGAGGGGAATCCCGCCCAGGAAACCCATGATGCCCGCCGTGATGTCGAGGATTCCCGCCACTGTTGCCTTGTTGCTCTCCATCAGACCTCCCGTGCTCTTTTCCGTTTCAGTTTCCGTTCCCGTGTCTGAAGATGAACGGTCCACTTGACTAGAACTACGAAATCCTGATCCGCTCAGTTCTCCCAAACAATCCAATCCCGTCTCGCGTATGGTTACCGAACGTGGAACACGAACCGACGACGTCACCTGCCACCACCCACGACCCCCATGCTGATCTCGGCGTCTGGGGGACGGTGAAACTGTCGCTCAAGGGCGAGGAGCTCGACTACACCACCGGGCCGCTCGGCCGCGCGATCCTGCTGCTTTCGATCCCGATGGTGCTCGAGATGGTCATGGAGTCGGTCTTCGCCCTGACCGATGCCTTCTTTGTCTCGAGGCTGGGAACCAATGCCGTTGCCACCGTGGGGCTCACCGAGGCCATGGTCACCCTCCTCTTCGCGGTGGCCCACGGTCTCGGCATCGGCACCACAGCGATGATCGCCCGCCGGATCGGCGAAAAGGACAAACCGGGCGCCCGGATCGCCGCCGCACAGGCGCTTCTCCTCGGCCTCGGTGTTTCCGCGGCCTTCGCCATCCCCGGCTTCATCTTCGCCCGCCAACTTCTCAGCGCCATGGGCGGCTCACCCGAACTCGTCGCCTCGGGCTTCGGCTACACCCGAGTTATCTTCGGCGGCTCCGCCACGATCGTTCTGCTCTTCCTGCTCAACGCCGTCTTCCGCGGCGCTGGCGACGCCGCCATCGCCATGCGGGTCCTGTGGATCGCCAACGCCGTCAACATCGTCCTCGACCCATGCCTCATCTTCGGACTCGGTCCCTTCCCGGAGATGGGTGTGACCGGCGCCGCCGTCGCTACCACCATCAGCCGAGGAATCGGCGTTGCGGTCCAGCTGTATGTGCTCTTCTTCGGTGGCAGCCGCATCCGCATCGTCTTCGCCAATCTGGCACCCCGTCTGAGCGTCATGATGCGGCTGATCAGGCTCTCGACGGGCGGGATGCTCCAGACCCTCATCAGCCACTCGAGCTGGCTCGTGCTGGTGTGGATTGTCGGTCACTTCGGATCCGCCGCCGTGGCCGGCTACACCATCGCCATCCGCCTCGTCATCTTCGCCATCCTCCCGTCGTGGGGGCTTTCCAACGCCGCCGCCACCCTGGTCGGGCAGAACCTCGGCGCCGACCGACCCGATCGAGCCGAACGCTCGGCCTGGCTGGCGGGCATCTTCAACACCGTCTTTCTGCTCGGAGTCGCGGTGGTTTTCGTCACCGCCGCCGGCCCCCTGATCCGGCTGTTCACCACCGAGGCCGCTGTTGTCGCCGCAGGAATTTCCTGTCTCCGCTGGGTCTCCTACGGTTACCCCTTCTATGCCTGGGGGATGGTCATGGAGCAGGCATTCAACGGCGCCGGTGACACCTACACCCCGACCGTGATCAACCTCTTCTGCTACTGGCTCTTCCAGCTGCCGATCGCGTGGGTCCTCGCCCACGTGGCCGGGTTCGGCGCCACTGGCGCCTTCATGGCCATCATGATCGCCGAGGCCGCCCTCGCCGTGGTCGCAGTCATCGTCTTTCGACGCGGCTCCTGGAAGAAGCGGGTGGTGTGAACGCGTAGCGAACTCCGTCTTTCCATGTCATTCTGAGACCACGCACCCGGAGAAACGCATGGAATCACGGCTGGAGACGTATCGGGCTCGGATCGGGACGCCCCGGCCAGCACAGGTCGGCAGGGCTCGTCCCACACTCGTGGCGACGACCGTAGCGCTCGTTCTGAGCCTCGGTGCGGGTCTTCTTTCTGCGCAGATCGCCACCAGCACATTGGCGGTGGACACGGTGGTCGGCGACGGAACCCCTCTGCCTGGGGTCGCCGTGGTTGTCGTCAACCGTGAGACGGGCACCGAACGCCGCGGCGAGGCCGATGATCTCGGCCGGGTGCTGCTGGCAGCACTGCCCCCGGGTGACTATCGCATCAGCGCCGAGCTCTCCGGTTTCGAGTCGGCCATTGTCGAGAGCCTGTCGCTTCTGGTCGGCGACACGACTCGGCTCCGGCTGAGCCTCCGACCGCAGATCGAAGACACCCTCGAGGTCAGCAGTGAGGCTCCTCTGGTGGAGGTCTACCGGAGCGACGCCGCGGCCAAGGTCGTCCCCGAGCAGATCCGCGAGCTGCCGGTGGTGGACCGCAAGTTCGAGCGGCTCGCCTTCATCACACCCGGTGTGCAGACCGATCGTGTCGAGTACCTCGACCGCACCGGTGCACCGGTCGTCGGCACCGGGGCGAATAGTGCTCATGTGCTCTACATGGTCGACGGGGTCGAGCTCACCGACCCGGGCAACGGTCTGACCCGTCAGCGGCTGAGTCAGGATGCGGTGCGCGAGTTCCGCGTCTCGCGCCAGGGCTTCGACGCCGAGCTCGGCGGCTCGACCAGCGGTGCGATCTCGATCGTGACCCATTCGGGCACCAACGACCTTCGCGGCACGGTCTACGGTTTCTATCGTTCCGACGCGCTGCGCAGCGAGGGAGCCCTCGAGGTCGGGGACGCGGACACCTCGCGCTACCAGATCGGGCTCGCGATCGGTGGTCCGGTGGTTCGAGATCGGACCCATTTCTTCGCCTCGCTCGAGCACCTCGACGACAACCAGGTTGCATACGTCCGTCCCCTCGGCGAATGGGAGGACCAGGCCGCCGACGTCCCCGCGCCAGTGGAGCTGACAACGGTGCTGCTCAGCCTCGACCACCGGTTCGCGGCATCGAGCTCCGGCTCGGCCCGGCTCTCCTGGGAGCGCTACCGTCAGACCAACTACGACGTCGGCGGCGTCCGCGACGAGTCGCACGGTTGGCGCTGGGATCGAGACGCCTGGTCGCTGGTCCTCGGACACACCTGGGTCATTGGTGAAAGTCTGCTCAACGAGCTGCGTGGGCAGCTCGCGTCACGGGATGTGCGCTTTCCGGCCAATTCGAACAATGTCGGTAAGTTCTTCTCGTCCGGCGCCACCTTTCAGACCGGCGGCCACTGGGTCGGCCCGGACGGCCAGGCGCTCGGCAGCATCTTCGAGCTCCGGGACACCTTCACGGGCAGCTCGGCAACGGCCGCCACCAGCTCAAGGCCGGCGCGTCGTGGATGCACTATGACCAGGACTACCGGGAGGATCGGTTCGGCTTCGGCCTTCTCGTCTATGCGACCGACGACCACAGCTTTCCGTACCGATACCTCTACGGCGAAGGCTCGAGCCGGATCACCCAGCACACTGACTATCTCGGGTTCTTCGTGCATGACGACTGGCGTCCCAACCCCCGGCTCACGATCGGCCTCGGTCTGCGGTATGACCTCGACACCAACGGCAACAACCCGAACATCGAGCACCCCGTGCTCGATGGCAGCCGATCGGTGGACACCGACAACATTCAGCCTCGCCTGAGCTTCACCTGGGATGCGGCCGGTGACGGCACGACGGTGATCCGAGGCGGCGTGGGCCGTTTTGTCGGCCGGATCAACAGCCTCGCGGCCAAGTATGAGCTCCAGTTCAACGGCATCACCGCGCGCACGCTTCGGCGCAACCTCAGCGTCCCGGAGCTGGGCATTTGGATCGACCCCGGCGATCCCGAGAACACCGGGTTGGCGCTAGCGCCCGACATCCTACTGCTTGGGGACGAGGCGCCATCGCCCGAATCGATCCAGGCCGGGCTCGGGCTCAGCCAGCGGTTGGGGAGCACCGGCCTCCGCCTCGAGGTCGACGCGGTCTATGTCGAGGGCGACAACGAGATCGCGCTCGGCGACAGCAACTGGCGCGGCAACGATGACCCCTGCCAGGACGAGTTGTTTCCGGCATCCGCCTGCCGCATCGACCCGGCCTACAACCAGATCGAACGCTACACCTCCGAGGGCCGGTCACGCTATGTGGCGGGCACCGTTGCGATCAACGGCATTCTGACCGGTGGGCACCTCCTGACTGCATCGTTGACCGTCGCCGACCGGAAGAGCATCGCCGACGAGATCGCCGACATCAACGCCCAGCCCAGCGACCCGGCCGATATCGAGGCCGAGTGGGGCCGCGCCAACACCGATGAGCGGTACCGGCTCGTGATCAGCGGGGTGTTCCGGCTGCCGTGGCGGATGACGGTGGCGCCAATCTACGAGTACGGCTCGGGTCAGCCGTGGAACCGCGTCCTCGGTTGGGACGCCAACCAGGACGGGTACTTCACCGATCGCGATGATGGAGTCGCTCGAAACGACCAGGATGGGCCGACCTTCAGCCAGCTCAGCCTGCGATTGGCCAAGAGCATCTCGCTCGGACGCGGTGAGCTCGAGTTGATGCTCGAGGTCTTCAACCTCTTCAACACAACCAACTACGATGTCGGCTCGGTCGTCAACAACGAGATCATTGTGGATCCGCAGACCTTCCAGTTCGTGCCCAACCCCGAGTTCGGAACATACACCTCGACGCTGCCGCCGCGCGAGATCCAGCTCGGCCTGCGCTACTCGTTCTGATCAGCTCGACTCGGGACAAGCCAGTTCCTCGAGCAGCGCCTTGGCCTCTTGCAGCGGTGCCGTGTCGAGGCCTTCGGTGAACCAGTCGTAGATCGGGGCGAGCAGCTCGAGGGCCTCGGTGCGCCTGCCCTGGCCTTGCCACAGGCGAGCCAGACTGGTAGCGGCGCGCAGCTCCCAGTACCGGGCCTTCTGCCCGCGCGCGACGTTGATCGCCTCGAGATAACAGATCTCGGCCTCTTCCGCGGCGCCCATGGTCGTGAGCACCTCGCCCCTGCAGCGGTGGATTTCGGCTTCGCAGTCTCGTTCTCCCTGGCTCTCCACCAGCTCGAGGGCCTCGTCGAGCGTTTCGAGGGCTTGATGCACACGGCCGGCGCCGTGATGACCCAGCGCAAGCCAGCACAGGTGGAATGCCCTGGCGAACTCCATTCCCATGAGCCTGAGCGCCTGCAGCTGCTCGGCGATGCAGCCTACCCCCTTGTCGAAATCACCCTGTGTGATGAGATGGAATCCCTGCCAGGCCCTGGGCCACGCGATCCAGTTGGCAAAACCGTGCTCGGCGGCGAGGGCCAAAATCTGGTCGCCCGCCTCGAATGCGCGCTCGAATTCGTGACGGCAGATGAGGGAGTGGAAGACTGCGGAACCGGCCCAGCAGGTGCAAAAGTCGTGATCGAGCTGGATTGCCAGGGTGCGCCCTTTTTCAGCCTGCGCGAGGCCCTGGTCCAGGTAACCCATGAGACACAGAGCCATTGCCAGGTGGATGGAGGCGGCCACAGCAGGGTCCATGCCGGTAGCGTAGGCGATCCAGCTGTGCCTTGTGGCGTCGTAGCGCGACAGCAGCTCTTCGAGATGACGGCGTCCCTCCTCGGGCCGGCCGGTGTAGACCTTCCCGAGGCCCTGCATCAACACCGCCCAGAGGCGGAAGGTCTCGTTGTCCAGACGCTCGGCAAGCTCGGCCAGTCGCTCGGCCATGTCCGCCGCCTCGGGAATCTTGCCGTTGCAGGAATAGAGGCTGGCGGTCATGGAGAGGACCCATGCGTGTTGGGTGTCGTCCCCGACCTGTTCGGCCAGCTCCTGCGCCCGGTCCACGGCCCGGGCCACGCCGGCGCCGGTCCAGCCCTCGATCGCTGTCAGTGGCGCCTGGATCGCGATCTGCAGGGCAAGCTCCGTGCGATCGCGTTCGGCGCACTCCGGGAGCGCTGAAAGCAGCTCGAGCGCCTTCCGGTAGTGAGCGATCGCCTCCTGATTGGCAGCCATACGCTTGGCGCGCTCGCCGGCCAGGCCGAGGTACTGGATCGCCTTCTCGGTCCTGCCGGCCTCTTCGAAGTGGTGAGCCAGCTGCCCCGCGATCTCGTTGGCCTGGTCACCGTACAGCGCCTCGAGCACCTCGCCGACGTCCTCGTGCAGCTGGGTGCGCTCGACCTCGTTGAGGCCGTTGTAGAGGTAACGCTGGAAGAGCACGTGCGAGAATCCGAACAGCGACAGCCGTCCCTCGGCCAGAGCCCGGATGCCGCGCGCCGTCACCAGCCGGTGGCGTTTCTCGAGTTCGCGGCTCAGCAGGCGGACGGTGTCCCGTGTCTCGGTGTCGCGCACCCGTGCCAGCACCTCGGCGGTGAAGTCGGCGCCCTCCACCGAAGCGATGGTCAGGGCCTCTCTGAGCTCCTCCGACAGCCGCTCGATGCGCTCGCCGATGACCGCGTCGACCCGTGCCGGCAGCGTGCCCCAGTTGAGGTCGGCGCCCTCGACCCAGCGGCCCTCGGCATCCTGGATGAGCATGCCCCGGTCGTGCATGGTGCGCAGCAACTCCACCGTGAAAAGGGCGTGCCCCTGGGTCAGGCGGGACAGCGCCTGCCGGAACTCGGGATCCAGCTCGTTCGGCTCGGAGTCGAGCAAGGCGTCGACAAAGCCGTGTTGCGCCTCCTGCCCGAGCTCGACCGTGCATTCACCGTGCAAACGTCGCAGCTCGTTGACCACCGGCGCCAGGGGGTGGCGCTCGCCGTCCCGGCCCTGGGCCATATCCTCGGGGCGGAAGGTGCACACGACCAGCACCCTGGCGCCGCTGATCTCGTGCCCCAGTGCCGACAGCAGGGCGATCGACCCGCTGTCGGCCCAGTGCAGGTCCTCAAGCACGAGAAGCAGCGGTCGCTCGCCGGCCACGGCCTGCACCACCCGGCAGTACTGGGTGAGCAGTGCGGCCTGCTGCAGGGCTGCATCCGGCGGTAGGGCTGCTTTACGTTCGATGAGGGCGCGCAGGCCTGGCAGCCAGGGAGCGTCCGGCGATGCGGCAGCCGCAGCTCGCTTCAGCAAGCCGGCGCCCGGCAGCAGTGTGTCCACGAGGTCGCGGCCCGACTCTACTATCGCCTCGGCCATCGCAGGCGCCAGCTCCCAAAGACGTCGGCCCTGCTCTGCGGTCATGGCGCCGCTCTCAACCCGCGTCTCGACGTCGCCGGTCAGCAGGGCGAGCATAGATCGGA
>Ga0209344_10003543_pt1 | contig 15306 bp, 21 predicted proteins | sample Cruoilmetagenom6_FD_187293 | JGI IMG/M metagenome (GOLD analysis project Ga0209344, IMG submission 187293) | Oil polluted marine microbial communities from Coal Oil Point, Santa Barbara, California, USA - Santa Barbara Oil Seep Sample 6 (SPAdes)... | ecosystem: Environmental > Aquatic > Marine...
TAGGCGCAACAACGCTGCACGCAGGCTCTGCCTGCGCGCAGTAGCGGTTGCCGGACGACCGAGGATTCGGCAGAGCGACGTGATGAGCTCGTAGCCTACGACCAGCGCATTCACCGCCGGTAGGGGATCCACCCGGAGCAAGAACACCAACCTTTGCCGAGCCGTGAGGCTTGACAACATCTCCCGCCGTCCGACTTCCTCTGAGCAGAGAAGCTCAAGCGCTGCCAGGCGATCTTCTACCATCACCGGCGTCGTATCTTTTGCTGTCGCGATTTCGACGAGATCTTCTCGGGTTCTGAGACAGCAGTCGAGGTGAATGTCATCGTATCTGGCCGGATTGAGGTCAGGCGATGTACTCGCCTGGGCGGCAGTGACGGGTTCATGACCCTTGAATGTCGTCTGGATCTCTCGACGGCGCACTCGTGACTACTGGACCTTGCCTTTCAGACTTTTTTCCAGGATTTGTCGCGGAAGGAACCTGCTTGGAGGGCGCTTGAAATTGGTTTGGTCTGGTTGGACGCAGAAATGGGGTGATTTCAGGGGTCTTCGGGGTGTGTGTGAGTGGTGGGGTTGGAGGAGAGGTGGGAATGTGGGTTTTTAGGGAGGGTGCTGAGGATTTTTTTTACGGGGTTTGTGACGGGAATGTTGTTGGTGAGAGGGGCCCAGAGGTAGGTGTCGTGTTCTTGGAGGGTGATCGGGTTGTTGTTGGTGGTGACGGTGAAGTTGAACTGGCGGCTTTTTTTGCCGCTCGCGGAGGTGTAGTCGAAGCTGCCGAGGTAGCTGGTGATGGTGTGAAGGGTGAGGCCGGTTTCCTCGTGGAGTTCGCGGGCGAGGGCTTGGTTGAGGGTTTCACCGGGTTCGGTTTTTCCGCTGGGAAGTTCGTAGATGCCGCCCATGAAGTCATCGGGAGGGCGTTTAAGAAGAAGCACGGTGTTGTCTCGTTGGACGACTGCGCCGACGACCTGTTGTGTGATGCCATCGCGGAGGGCTTCTTTTTCGAGATTTTGCAGGAGGGACGCGTCTGGTAGGGAGGGGTCTGTCATTGGGAGGTCTCCAAGAGGTGCTGGTGGTTGGCGGTAACTTTCTCGAAAGCCTGAAGGTAGCTGTTGGCGAGGGGTAAGTCTTCTTCTCGGTGCCATACAGGAAGTTTGAGGGTATTTTTGTAGGTTTTTTCGGCGAGGGGGAAGTCGCCTGGCATGTAGGACATGTTTTTCATGTAGTGCATGTTTTTGTAGGAAGGGAAGAGTGGTGTGGGATTTTGGAACAAGGGATGGAGATGAAGGGGACAGGTGGCCTTGGGTCGGTCTATTGTGTGGCACCCTTCGGCCTGGAGCGCGGCGAGAAAGCGTTCGAGAGGGAGACTAGTGAGTTCTTCGCTGCGGTATTGCAGCGTCAGTGCGTACCAAGATGGCCTGTGGTTGGGCTGGATTTGCGGGAGACGGAGACCGGGTAAGCTATGAAGCCCTTTCATCATGTGCCGGGCGATTTTTTCCCGTCCCTTCATTCTTTCTTCAAAGCGGTGAAGCTGTTCGAGGGTTAGGGCTGCTGCGAGGGGAGAGATACGAAGTTTTAAGCCTGTTCCTGTTGTGGCATATTGAGCAAGAGGATGGTTGGCAGGAATTTCGTTGTGGCAGCGTTTGTTGTATTGCCCGTGAAGGAGTATCCGGTAGTAAACCTCGTTGTCGCTTGTGAGCGCAAAACCCCCTTCACCGCCCGAAAGAGGCTTGGGACCGTTGAGGCTGCAACCAGACGCGAGACCAAAAGTACCGACACTGCGCTCGTTGATTTTTGTGCCACAAGCGTGCGCGATGTCCTCAATCAGGACAAGGTTCTGAGTCCGGGCCAGGCTGGAAAAGGACTGTATATCGCAGGGAACTCCCCATAAGTGGGTGACCACAATGGCTTTTGTGTTGGAAGAGATGCGATCAGCCGCGTCGATGGGGGAAATGTTTCCGTTTTCGTCGCAGTCTGCAAGTACAGGTATCGCTCCAAGCTGAAAGAGGGGTGTGGCTGTAGCGAAAAAAGTGTAAGCAGGCACAATAACCTCGTCGCCAGGGCCGATCCCGCATGCTGCATAGACAGAATGGAGAGCTGCTGTGCCAGAGCTGGTGAGTACTGTGTGCTTGCTGCCTGTGTAGGCGCACAATGCATTTTCGAGCCGGGCGATGATCCCGGATCTGTCAGGAATGGAGATACTTTCTTTAAGCTGACGGAGTACTGCTTGGGCACTGCTCTCTGTAATAGGAGGCCAGGTGAAATGGGGTTTTGGTGCATTGGCTACAGGTTTCCCGCCGAGGAGTGCCAGATCCGAAGTCACAACAACCCCTTGGGGTTCACGTATGCCTGCGAATCGACTGACATATAGCAGGCTTCTACAAAACCCGCGTGTGCTAGATGTGCTCGGGGTCCGCTTATATTTTCACGCGTTCCCTCGATCACGCGACAGAAATGATCGATTTGACAAGATGTATTCGTAGAAGACGTGCCTTCCCGAAAAAATGTTTCGATGATTTCCCCATTGGGCTGGAGACGTTCTACGCACCCTCTTTTCAGGCGCACTATGCCTTTTGTGCCCGTAAGACGGACTTCCTCTTGTTTCGGCCCAATGCAACGGGACAGAAAAAGTGACCCGTATAAGCCGTCCTCGTAACCGAAAGAAACAAGAGCTGTATCTTCAGTGTCATATTCACTGTCAGGCCGTCCTCGCGTGGAGATCTCAGCGAGTACCCTATCGGGCAAACCGAAATACCATAAGATCATGTCGACCATGTGGTATCCCATATCGATCAAGCATCCCCCACCTGCCTCCACTTGTTTCCCTCGCCACCCTGCCGAGGGGTCGCCTACATGCGCCGTATACCGAATCTCTACTACAAAGGGTGTCCCGATCTTGTCGGCAAGCTGCCAAAAACCCCTGTAAATAGGATCAAAACGTCGTTGCAGGGCTACCATGAGCTCGATTCCGGCTTCCTCACAAGTTTTCGAGAGTGCCTGTGCCTCAGCAATATTGACCGCAAAAGGTTTTTCTTTCAGCACATGCACGTGATGTTTAGCAGCGGCCTCTATCACTTTTCGTCCGGCACCGTGTGACACAGCCACTATTACGAGGTCTAAGTTTTCGACGGTAAACATCTCATGACAATCGATGTATCCCGGAATGCTGAATTGTGAGGCATATTCCGCCATTTTCTGTGTATCAATGTCACACACAGCGGCGAGTCTTGCCCGATCTGATAAAAGAAGATTGGGGATATGTTCTTCTAGTGCTTGGTGACCGAGTCCTATTACGCCAGCCCGCAGCTGTTGCATCTCTCTGTTTCCTTTTTACGAGATCGCCCCTCGCTGGTCAATTAGGCATGATTCAGCAGAAGAAGCTTTTCGTTTGTCATGCTAAAAGCACCGCGGACACGATCACAGAGCGCATGGAGGCCAAAAAAAGGATGCTCTTGTGGGATGTAGCGCCATCATGCGCATATAAATGCCATCAGGGACATCATAAATTACAGAATATGAACTCTCATGTTTCAGGAACACGGTTGCGTCAATGGCTTAGCGCTGCAGGTATGACGCAATCTGCGCTTGCGTCAATGGCTTAGCGCTGCAGGTATGACGCAATCTGCGCTTGCGTCAATACTTCATGTTGATGCGACACAAGTCAGTAGATGGTGTAATGGCAGAGCAGTCCCGCGGGATGATTACAGGAAACGCATAGAGGAAGTGTTCCAAGATCGTGGTATCAACATCAATTTTCCGACCACCGAGATTTCTGTCTTTTTCTCCACACCGATGGCGGCACTTTGCAGTGAGGAGTATGAGCAGGATCGTTCGGCAGCACAGACTGTGTATGAGGCACTGTGTCGTGTTGCTCCCCCTGTTTTCTGGGCTGCTTCTCATATAGCCTCTACTGAGGCATTCGAGGTCTCAGATATTGCAGCAGAAAAGAATCTGGCAGCACTTGAAGATGCTGACGCTTTTGTCTATCTCCAGCTTCGCGAGCTTTCACGGGTGACGAGCAGCCTTGTGGAAACGGGAATTGCTCTTGCGACTCGGAAGCCTGTCACAATATTCGGGCTATCCGAAGACCATCTGCCTTATATTCTGCGGGGGTTTGGAGCCGTTGTTGATCGAGTGCCGTTTGGTGGGCACTACCGGTTTTACAAGATCGGCTCTCCGCTAGAAGTGGTACGCCTCCTGACCATACACGGACGGGAATTGCTTGGGCTTTCGATGGTAGAGGAGAGCGAAAAACAATGAGCGTCAGAGAGTGTTATGGGGTGTGATCGGCAGATTTTTTTCTCGGGGACATGGCAGGAGGGGAAAGCTACCGCGTATGGGTCTGTTGCGTTTCGGATTGGAGAGATGATTGCCGAGTCGGGGTTTTCGCTTTCGTGTGGGCCGGGGACGGGCATTGCTCGTCATGCGCTGGATGGGTTTCGTTCCGTAGATGATCGTGTGGGTGTGGTGCGTTTTTATTTGCCTGCGGTGCGTCATATGCTGGCTGTAGGGGAGGAAGTGCAGGAGGGGTGGGATGAGATTGTGCGGACTGATTTTGATTATCCCATGCGGAATGTGTTCCAGGTGAGTAAGGCTGTGGGGCTTGTGGTTGTGACCGGTGGGGATGGGACGCTTGAGGAGATCCTTCCCGCTCTTGTTGATTATGGGATTCCGGTTGGGGTTTTGCGGGGGTCGGGCCAGGCTGCAGTGGCGCTTGAGACTCTTCTTGATGTTTTTCCCGTTTGGCAGGAGAACACGCTTGTTACTGAGGATCCCGAAGAGCTCGCGAAGTTCGTTCTTACGAAAAGCAGATGAGTTTTCCCTCCGGGAACGTTCCCGGGAAGGGAGATCGGTGGAAAGGCGTGGTGGGTAGTGTGTGCGGGTTTTTGGTCGTGCATACTGCGAGGGATATCAGAGTGTAGTCAGTTTATGGTGTGAGAAGGGCCGGTTTGTAACGGGTAGGCTTTTCGGGTTTTAGTCGGTGAGCGTCCGCCGGTCCTCAAGGAGCTTCCGCCGGCGGCGCATGGTTTCGTCGGTTCTGTCGAGCCATTGCCGGCGTTTGGCGAGTTTGGTGTGTTCGGGGGTGTGGCCGGGGAGCCAGGAGCGGGCGATGTGTACGCGGAGTATGCCGCTGGAGTTTCCTGTGTGGTGGGCGATGTCTTTGGCTTGGTGGATGATGGTTTCGACTTGTTCGGGGGGTGCAGTTCCTGCTGTTGGGATGGCACGCGCGATGAGGGAGCGTTGTTTGTCTGCGAGGTTGCCTGTTTGTTGCTTCGCGTGGATTGCGGCAAGGGCTTGGGTTTTAGCTTTTTCTGGTTGGTGCCGGCACGAAGCACTGGCTTCATAGGCTTGTGCTTCTGCTTCTGCTTCTGCTTCAGCTGGAGGTGAACCGAGCTCGTGGGCTTGTCGGACTGCTCTGGCGAAGATTTTCGAGGCTTCTTCGAAGTGTCCGCATTGGTCGGCCACGATGCCAGTGTTGAGGGTGCAATCCCATGTGAGGAGGGGGTTTTTCTTGGGGGTTGGTGTAGTGCGAAGGCGGGCTTTGTATTCACCGCGGGCGAGGTGGGTGACAGCGATCCGTACTGGGCTTGGGTGGCTATTGATGTGCCTTCCGGGAGGAGGGAAGTTAGTTGTCGTAGGGGGGGGTATCCCATCCGGTGGTGATTTGGAGCGCGCGAGCATGGCGTAGTGCAAAAAAGTGGCGGGTATCTTGGGGGAGGTTGGGGTTGCGGGCGGCTTTGGTGAGGTTTGCGATGGCGTCTTCTAGTGTGCCTGCCTTTGTTTGCCAAATGCCCTGTAGTCCGGATGCGAAGATCGCGCTGGGGGTGGTGCCGGTGATGGTGTCGGGGGTGAGGTTGAAGGCGTTCCGGAATCCTGCGATGGCGAGGCGGTCGGCGGCGTCGATGAGCCAGTGTTGGGGAGCTGGTCGAATTGGGTGGCGTGGGTGAGGAGGAGAGGGTAGTCGTCGGCGAGGGTGACGAGGTCGGTGTGGGTGGCGGTAGCGCCGAGCTGTTCGAAGTTGTTTTTTGCTTGGTCCCAGAGTGCTCCTCCGACACACCGAAAAAACAAACCTCATGCACACTATCGAACATATTCCTTCCCCGAATTATTATGCTGGACGGCAGGGGCAGAACTCGCCGTCATTGTGATCCACAGTATGGAGGCCTCCGAGAGGCTAGAGACTGCGGAAAATGTTGCCCGCTGGTTCGCTCAGAAAAAAGCGCGCGCGAGCGCTCACGTGTGCATCGATACAAACAGCATCGTCACTTGCGTCGCCGAGCATGACACCGCGTGGCATGCCCCCGGTCTCCAACGCGCCTCCTATGGCATAGAACACGCCGGCTATGCCCGTCAAACACTCCGCGAATGGCTGGACCCCTATGGTGTCGGGATGCTGCGCTGTTCCGCGGAATGGGCTGCGACTCTCGCGCACTGCTACAACATCCGGCCTCTCCGGCTCATTGCCACGGATCTCCGCGCGGGAAAACGCTACGGCTTTACCGGGCACGCCGGCGTCTCGGACGCATTTGGGAAATCGGATCATTGGGACCCTGGTCCCGGTTTCCCCTGGAGCAAATACCTTGCTCTCGTTGCCGTCCACCTCCATCTCGCTGCCGGCCTGGAAAAACAGTGACCATTCGCTTTGGACTGGTCGTTTTTTCCGTCGCGGAATCCGTAATGACCCCGATCTTGCTATTTGGCAACAGCAAATGGTCACACGCGGCCGGCACCTCAACACTGATGGAAACTTCGGCCTAGAAACCGCGCAGGTCGTGCGGGTATTCCAGCACGAAAAAGGACTGGCCGTGGATGGGATTATTGGCCTGGTCACCTGGGATGCCGCCTGGAAACTCCCTGTCACATAATCGGAAAAGAGACAAAAATGAGCAATGTTCCTGTTGGTGTCACAACCATCCTGACATGGATCGTCGCTACCGGACTTGTCATTCTTGGCATTGTACGTGCAGACCTCGATCTGCAACGGGCGATCAGTATCGCTGCGGGCCTCCTTGGACTGAGCGGGGCAGGAAGATACGCCCAAGCCATCAGAGCAACCGGCAATTGAACATTCCGGCTGTTGCTCTTTTGGCCCTCAGCCTATGGGGAACTGGAGGCACGATCCTTTTCTGCCTTGCCCTACACAGTGTTTCCCGCGATCTCCAGGACCTTCGTTCCGTCCAGCAAACCCAAGCCGAATCCCTCACCTCTCTCAGGGAATACCAGAAAAACCACAGCACAGTTCCGGGAAAATAACTCCCGCTTCTGCTGTGTTCCTGTTCTTGTCGGGTGCGCATCCCGCCCGTAAGTGTTTTCTCCCAAAATAGTTACCATGGGAGAAAACGAAACGCGCTTGCCAGGCCTTTGCCAAGAGCAAAACGTACAGGGGACAAAGAGACTTCTGGACGTTTGAAATGCAGGAAACGTGCGTGCTGTTGGAATCCCACACTTTGATAGAGGTGTAACGCCGCTGTTCTCTCGTTCATGTCATCCACATAAAGGATGATTTCACGGGAAGTCGGAAGGAGAAAGTCTAAAGCACTTTCCAAAAGCTCCCTTCCCTTTCCTTTTCCCCTGTGGGCTTCTTCGACATGAATCCAGGAAATAATCCCTGCCGTCCCCTTTTTGTTACAAATCACTTCCCCGAAAGGAGTCGCGAGCGTGATTTCTCCTTCTTTTTCGGAGACACGAGGAAAAGATTTTTTCTTTTTCCGAGAGGAAAGCGCATATTTTTCTGTCTCCAAAACCAAGTACTGCCCGCCAGGAAGAGAAAGCAGGCCATAGTTTTCGAGCACTTCCCTTGTGACCGACCGGCTCGAAGGCAATCCTTCGAGACAGGAGAACAAAGCAGCGACCCAAAAGGCATAGGAGAGCTGTTGTGTTTCTTGCAGAGCACAAACGAGCTTTTCTATCAGGGTCTTTTCTTCCCCCGCGTGCAGCCAGAGAAGAAATTTCGTGTGACCATCATGCAGAGTTCCCGCCGATGCCGCCCCCCGGATCGCTCCCTCTCGCTCAATAACAACTGTCTCTATTTTTCCTAATGCTTCCCAAAAGAAATCTTTTCCCGGAACAATAGCTGCCGCAAGATCCTGTTCTGCAATACAAGGTTCCCCAAAGAGTCTTTCTTCATTTATAAGGCGGCACACATCAGAATAATCAGCAGGACTTATCGATCTTATATTCCATGTCATATAAAACCCGCATGCTTTGCATCGACAACCCAATTCTCCATGCGAGTCACTACATCCAGAGTTTTAATTGTTTTCCAATATCTCTCCAGATTTCTTCTCTGATTTCTACTCTTTCTTGTAGCCCATTCTACTATCTTGAAATATTCTTTATAGGTGATCTCATTAATGATTCCCAGTTCGATAAGAGTAGAAGGAAAAACACATTTTTTTCGACATAAAATATGATTTGTGTATATCATTTTGTCACCTACAATGTTTTCTCTAATGTTGCTTGAAAGCATTTCTGCTATGGGGGCTTTTGTTCGTTGATAAGAGGTTGAGAATTTTGGATTCCATCTATATCGAAGTGGAAGAGAAACAGCGCTTTCTACTACTTCTTGGGCAAGGAAAGGAGAAATTCTTTGAATCTTTTCACTATCTGGTCTTCTTTGAGGAAAAGCTTGCATCCACGCCGCCATAGAAGCAATTGACTTATTGTCTTTATCACTGTAAGCACGAAACAATGTTGCTTCTATTGTCTGAAAAACATTGTTTGTCCAAGAGAGAACATATTCTCTATAAGGGGATTTTAGGATATTAATCGAAGGCCAACCTCTTGGGTACTGGCTTTTCAAAAAGACGCTTTTTGCTAAATTTTTCGACATAACTGAAGAAAAAAAGGCAGAAGAAAGAGAGAAAGATTGGGATGTTTTTTTCATATCATCCCAAAGCAACTTCTGTTGATTTTTCGGTAAATGGTGTTTTATGAATTGGAATGCTAAATCGGGAACAGTAAAAAGTTCATCTGCCCCATCGCCATAAAAAACAATCTCAGCCCCTTCTTTTGCAGCCTTTCTAACAAGAGCATTTGCGGATTCCGGGATAGCTTCTAGAGCAGGACCAACTGGATTCCATTCCCTCTTACTCTCTTCTATTGTGTCCAGAGTTAAAAATGAAAGACTTGTTTGGGACAGGCGAGAGAGGGGAGAAAATAATTTTTTTGCTAACTGAGCCGATGATCTCCCTTTTTCATCCCTCATATCCGATGTCAGTAGAAGAATCTCACACTTTTCTCCTGATTTCCCTGCACTTTCTATTACCTTTTGGGCGATAAGAGCGCTATCGAGTCCCCCAGATAAAGCAACAGCTACACGATTACAAGATTTCATAGCATTGTACACAACCTCGCGAAGAGCTGTGGACAACTTGGTACGTGATCCGCCGTCCCATTGCGCCATTGCTGGCTCAATACAGAACACATTAGTTTCATCCACAAAAGACAGAAAAACACTAGGATCTTGGTAGGGGCGTATTTCTCGGCTAAGTACAAAAGGCGAAAGGTAAAGAGCTAGATCTTTACGGGAAAAAATTTTCATGGAATTTTGCTTTTTCCCCACAAATGCAGATACTTGTTGACTGTTCTTTTTTATTTCTTTCCTTTTTTCAAAAGAAAATATGCACATCTTTCTTTTGCTACTGCATATAAACCATAAAAGAGATCGGAAAAAGTGAGACCACCACCTTTGATTCCCTCAGCATAATTCCCATCTCCTGGTTTTGACTGCTTTGACATTTTTTCCCTCACTTTTGGATTCTCTGCCTATAAAAAGTGATCGACTGAAGTCGATCACAGTAGCCCAGTTCCCAACTATTTGGATAGAGAAGTGCGATACACTCTTGTAGTTTTACATGAAAATATATTTATCCAGGTAAACGATGACCCCCCCGTGGCATGTCTGGACATGGTAACGTGATAAGTAAGAACAGTTCTTACTTATCACGTTACCACCAATGAGTACGCTTGTCGCGGGTATCGGAGTGCTTGCCGAGTGTTATGTGCTCATGCTTGGTATTCACCACACGGATTTGGCATTGCGTCCTGTTTTACAACGAACATTGGGGACGCTTGGGAATACTGTGAACCATATTGTGGAGTCATTTACGGAAGAACACTTCATGTTGATTCTCCCTTTTAAAGAAATGCAGCGTGCGGAAGTTATCAAGACGGGACGGCGTCTCGGGGTGAACTCTGTCAATACGTGGAGCTGTCACGAGAGCCGTGACATGCCCTGCAAAAAATGTGAAGGCTGCGCGGAAAGAGGGGACGCATTCGCACTCACCCAACTACATGACCCGCAACTTGACACGGCGGGTTTCGCTGTTCCTGTCCGGGCAAACAGCGTCCCTTTCCAAAAATGAGGAAGAGTCCTGTCTCATTGGGAGAAATCTGGGGGGACGTCAGTTGTCGGGAAAGGCAAGACGGAACCATCGGCGCTTCCCGACCCGGAGGATGTCTCCTTCGTCCACGGAGCACGTTTCCTCGATGCCGATAAGTTTTTTTCCCCTATGCGCACGGCACCATCCTGGACAAGGCGGCGGATTTCTGAGGAGGATGCTTCCGGGAGGCAGGCTCTCAGGACTTCCAGCAAGGAAAGATCCCGTGTCGGCAAAGCGATAATGGGGACGTCATCGGGCGTGGCACGCTGGGAGAATACCGTGCGGAACCATTCCTCTTCCTGACGGGCCGTGTCTGTTCCGTGATAGCGCTCTACGAGCGAGCGGGCAAGGACGCTTTTCGCGTCCATCGGGTTGCCTCCTGCTGTCACGGTGTAGTGCAGGTCTTCGATTTCTTCTCGGGGAACAAGGGTATAAACCTCAAGTTTCAATCCTCGCCCAGTCTCCGGACTGGACGCGACAGGCAAGCTCTTTCCAGCACCGGGTACAAGAGGAGGAAAAACACAGCGGGTCTCCCCAGGCTTGCGTCCCGACCTGGCACAGGATCGTCCCCTAGCCAGCCGCACAGGCTTCCCCAGCCCTGAACTTCCCGCCCGGACCGTACGTGTCTGCTTCTTCCCGCGACCGCGGTAACTCTTACCCGGGTCAGGAAACAGCAAGAAAACGGACGTAGAACTCCACAACAGCAGGTTCTTGCAACAGGAAAATGAGGAGATCGAAGGGATCTGGGGCGTTTTTCCCTGGCAGGAAGGTTTTTTCTGTGGGGCTCGCCCCGAAAGAAAGAACGGTGTACGTTTACAGTTTCCTTTATGGTGACAATTCGTATTTGCTCATATTTATTTCTTGAAAAAAAGGGGGGTGGCAGTGAGATTATTTGATGATGATGCGGGTTTGGTCTGGGGGCTGGCCGATATCGCCATGCATTTGCGCGAACACGTACACACCGTGGCTCATTGGTATTGGGAAGGGCATCCGGTAAGCCTGTTGCCACGGCCTGACATGGTCTGTGATGGGGAGCCGTTCTGGGCCGGTCACCACATTAAGGGTTGAGTGAGGGCACAGCAGAAAAATACGGAAAATCCGGTCATTCTTCCCGAGATCATGCTTATCCTGCGTACAGGAATGGGCCAGGTGAGAGAGATGGCAGAAATACAAGACAAAGTCAAAGCCAATTTCAATGAGCTCCTCCAAGACGCCCAAGAGATGGATGTTCCCGCTCTTGCGGCAGACTTTCCTCTGATGGCGCGTCTCGCAATCGACCTGGGCTTGCCTCCCGATCGGCTTCCCCAGCGCGGACCGGCTCGCGCTCGCGAGTATGTGGCCCGCGCTTTCCTTCGAGGAGGACCTTCTGGAAAGCAACACTCCCGTCGGCGTGTTCTGCCGGGGCCTCCGCGGGGTGGCCCTCCGGCATACAGGACCGTTCGAAGAATCCGTCGCGGAACTCGCCGCCGTGTTGCGGTCGCCGCTCCTCCCCCAGAACGCCAAAGACTTCCTGCAGTACCAGCAAGCCCAAAGCCTCTTCTACTCGGGGATGGCAGGAGTTGCCTATGACCAGTTCGAGAAAATTCTGGCAGGGGGCGGAGCCTACGCGGGACAAGCCCAGTACTCGCTCGCCATGATCGACTCCTATCAGGGACGCTTCCGCGACATGCTCGAACGGGTCCCTGAAAATGGGCTTGCCCATCACTGGCAACGTGTCATCGGGGATGTCCATAAGTCGAATGCTAATTTCGACGACGCCCGTACCCACTTCGAAAACGCGGCAAGAGAAGCGGAATAACTCGGCGAACCCGGCCTCGCCGCGTGGCAGCAAGATGGGCTCGCTGCCACGGCCGCCTGGTCCTCACCACAAGAAGCCATACCAGTGGTACAACAGGCCATAGCGGAAAACCAAAAATTCGCCAACAGGGCAGGAGAACTCATAGGCCGTGTTGCGCTCGGTTTGGCCAATATCGGCACCGCGCCCCCCGAACAAGCGAATAACATTCTCACGGAAACTGAACAGCTCGTAGAGAAGACCGGCGCGGTCTATATGCTGCCGCAGCTCCTCGCCACTAGCGGCTTCCAGGCCGCCTTCGCGGGAGACAACGCGGCTCTCTCCCGTATCACGGACCAGGTGCGCCGCACTACTGGCGCTTATGGTTTCGAAGGCTACTACACCGACATCCTGCCCGTATGGTCAGGGGACACTACCCGCCTCTCGGTCGACCGCGCCAGCACTTGGCAATGGTTCGGCGGTACTGAAGAAGCCCTGCAACGCTGGCATGACGTGCTCGAAGCCCGCCGTGCCCTCGCATACTGACACACAACCCGAGAAACTGTCTTGTTTTTCCCAGGTCAGGACGGGAAAAACAAGGGCGGCAAAAGCAGGAAAACTCATCCCGCAAGTGCGCGCCGGTCATCGAGGAGCTTGCGCCAGCGGCGCATTGTCTTCTCCGCGCTGTCGAGCCATTGCCAGCGTTTGGCAAGTTCTGTGTGTTCGCGGGTGTGGCCGGGAAGCCAGGCGCGGGCGATGTCCGTCCAGTGCTCACCGGAATCGATACTGCTGGCGAGGCGGTCAATTTCGTCGATGTGACGCCCGAGGGTTTCAGTGTTGTTTCTTACCGCGGCATGCCAGGCACGAGCGCGGAGAAACGAAAGGAAGCTTCTGCGGTTGTCGGTCTGGCGAGCGAAGAATTCCGTTTCTTGGAGAGTGGTTTGGATTTCTTCCTCAGGGGTAATACCTGCCGCTGCAATTATGAAAGCAAGACGTGCATTTTGCTTGTCAACGAGGTTCCCGGTTTGACAAGCAAGGTCGATTGCTTCTTGTGCATGGGCTTTCGCCGCTTCGGGTTTTGTCCAGCATTCGACGCGTGCAAGGTGAGCGAGGGCTTCTCCTATGCCTATCTCTGAGCCATTATTCCGATGGTATTGGAGGGCGTTTTCCTGTGCTTGTATAGCTTTTTCTGTTTGGGCACACTGGGAATATACATGCCCCAGGCTAATCCAGTAATCCCCAGTGATATTGGGTAGTTCTCTAATGGCGGGCATTGTGTCGATGCATTTTTGCGAATTTGCTCGGTGGAGTGCTGTGTCAGCAATCCAGTAACGGGCCTGGACGCCGATAGAGTCTTCACGACCAATGAGGGTTTCAAGCTCTGAGACGGCGACATCTCCCCGACGGAAAGCTGCATTATTCGGGCATTGTGGAGTGCGAAGAAGTCGCGAGCATTCTGGGGGAGGAGGGGGTTGCGGGCGGCTTTGGCGAGGCGGGCGTGAGCGTCTTCGAGGGTACCGTTGCGGTAGGTCCAGAGGCCGCATGCGCTACGGGCAAAAACCGCGCTGGCGGTGTTCCCGGGGATGTTGTTGGTATTGATACCGAAGGCGTTCCAGAAACCCGCGAGGGTGAGACGGTCCGCGGCGTTAACCAGCCAGAGGGGAAGCTCTTCGAATTGGGACGCATACGCGAGGAGTTTGGGGTAGTCGTCAGCGAGCGCGGCGAGGTCGGTGCGGGTGGCGGTGTCCCCGAGTTGCGCGAAATCGTTTTTTATTTGTTCGTAGGTTTCACCCATATCCGTCTCCTCTGTCTTTTGCAGCATATGCAAAGGATCTGGAGTTGTAGAAGATTTTTGGGTCCCTTGTAGTTGCTGGGATAGGTAGGCGCGTACTTCGGGTTGTGTTTTCTCGCGTCGGGCACGGAAGTCTTCGACCCACAGCCAGATGGTTTTCCGCCGCCAGGCGCCATATCCAGGCTGTCCCGTTTGCTGAATATCCAGAGGAGGACACCCTTGTTCCCCATTTATTGCCCATTTGCGTACTGTGAATAGAGGAAGGGAAAGCGCGTTCGCGACTTCGGAAGGACCTACCCATTTCGAGGCCGAGGTTCGGGAAGGAACGGGTCGCGGGAGCACGTACGTCTCGCGCAGCATCGCCAGAGCGTCCCGCTCAACGGCATGCCGGGCAAGCCAAAGCTCCACAAGAGACCGGCGCCAGAGGGGCCCGTCCCCTTTTACTTCGACAACTGGCGGGGGAAGCGGATAATGCAGGGGACCGTTTGTTTTCCACCAGGACAAGACCTGTTCGACCGAGACACCTACCCGTTTTGCGATCTCTCGCGCGTGCCAGTATCATTCCGCGCCCTGCCGGACGACTTCGAGGCTGCGCGGCACGGCTAAGGGGTGTCTTCGTATTCGATCCTCGTGCATCATTTGCCATGCGCAAAATGGCAACGGCTCGCCGGGCTCATCATTTTCCGGTTCCGGGTTTCTCGTGTCCATGACACCCCCTTCCCTTTTTTACTCTCGGGAACGTTCGTATTCCCAGAATGGGGCAAGCCTAACCCGATTCCTGTCTCCTGTCATTCTCGGGGAGCAGCTTTCACGTGAAGTGAGTAAAAAAAGAGAAAAAACTCCCGGAAAAATCCGGAACATGGAAAAAGGATCACACACCCCCGGGGAGTAGGCGGGTTTGCCTGTGGCAAACCCGCCACAGGACCGGCCCTTTCCGTGCTTCTTGCATGGCCCTCTGCAAAGCATGCCTTTTCCCCCCTCTGCAAAAACACGCGGAGAGAAAAAGACAATTAGAGAAAGAAACAAAAGAAGACGTTTCAATCCTCGCCCAGTCCGGAGACTGGGCGCGACGCAGCCATCCCGCAAGAAGTTGGTCCAGCTTGTCTGTTTCAATCCTCGCCCAGTCCGGAGACTGGGCGCGACAAGTCACCCCGTTGAAGTTGGACTTCTGAAGGACGTTTCAATCCTCGCCCAGTCCGGAGACTGGGCGCGACCCTTGTTGTGGCTCGGGACCCTGTCCGGCGAGTTCGGTTTCAATCCTCGCCCAGTCCGGAGACTGGGCGCGACACGTAAAATTGGCATTTCCGGAACTGTTCAAAGAGTTTCAATCCTCGCCCAGTCCGGAGACTGGGCGCGACACG
>Ga0209344_10003544_pt1 | contig 15298 bp, 16 predicted proteins | sample Cruoilmetagenom6_FD_187293 | JGI IMG/M metagenome (GOLD analysis project Ga0209344, IMG submission 187293) | Oil polluted marine microbial communities from Coal Oil Point, Santa Barbara, California, USA - Santa Barbara Oil Seep Sample 6 (SPAdes)... | ecosystem: Environmental > Aquatic > Marine...
GGGAAAGATACGGTTAGTGGCTGCGTTGATGATGCGAAAGCGGACCCGGTCGCCTTTCTTGACCGCGTCTTTCGACAGGAAAGCGCGGGCGAAATTGCCCATATAGCCAGCATGGGCCACGCTGTGCATGTCGGTGTATTCGTCAACAAGGCTGCCGTCTTTGTTCATGCGCCAGTCTGACAGCAGCACAGTGATGTCGTGATCCACATCGGGCGGGATGTCTTCTTCGATAATCAGCGGCCCCATCAGACCCCGCGCCACCTGTTCCTGCGAAATGTAGTGCGAATGGTACCAATATGTGCCTGCGTCGGGTGGCACAAAGCGATAGGTCTTGCTGTCGCCTGGGTTAATAAGCTCTTGAGTTAGCACCGGAACACCGTCCATCCGGTTCTCAAGACGAATGCCGTGCCAATGAACGGCCGTGCCCTCTTGCAAAGCATTCTCGACCTCGATTGGTGCCTCCGCGCCCCGCTTGAGCCTAATCTCGGGGCCGGGCATTGAGCCATTAAACCCCAGCATCGCGGTCGCGCCATCGCCTTGGGGAAGGATTTGCTGGGTCACCGTTTGGGCCTTCAGCTTTAAGGGCGTCTGACCCGCGAAGCTTGGAGGCGGCAGGACCGTCGCGGCTGAAACGCTGGCGAGGAATTGTCTTCTGTTCATGTCAGGCCTTATCGGAATGGATTGCGGTTGATGCGGTGACGGGGACAGGGCGCACGCCCGACTGGGAGAGGAGGGTATTCTGCGCAAAGGGCAAGTCCAACTGCCGATAACGGGTCGGATGTAGACCGCCTATGCGCTCTTCTTCGGGAAGGAGAATAGATCGAGCCACTTTAATCATCCTTTCTTCGACAAGAGGGCGCTTCCCCCCATGACTTGCAGCACGAAGCTTCCCGAGGCGGTAATCATGAGAAAACCGTGAAAGGCCTCGATGCCGGTGATGAAGCGTAGGTGCCCAACGGGATTCAAGTCACCGCGCCCCAGGGTAGTGAAGTTGACCAGCGAGAAATAGAAATAGTCCATTAAGGTGATCGGCTCATCTGCCGGACCGGAGGCGTTCAGTGCGCCGATTTGCAAACCCTGCACGGCCCAGAGAAAGAAGAGCGTATAGATGAATGCCTCAATGACATGCGCTATCGTGATTGCTCCGACGGCCAAACCAAGGTTCTGTCCATGGGCCGCTCTGCGCTGTGCAATCGTATCGGAGACCGACTTAAGGACAAAATAGTGGATCGTCGTGCAGATACCGACGACCAGAATGGATAGGAGCATTGCTTGGATCATGTTGGAGCAACCTCTCTCGCCTGGGGGCCTTTTCGACGCGCAGTTATGCGGCAGCTGACGATCATGCGACAGCAGCCATACTCAAGCCCTTTACAGCCGCAGTTTGCAGAGTATCCGCCGGCACCAATGCATCATCCATCAAATCCTCAATGAACGTGCTCAGCAACTGCGTGCGTCCGGTGACCTCAGCCTTGCGATAGATTGCGTTTGTCTGCGCCTTGATCGTCCCCTCGGAAGTGCCGCGGAATTCCGCGATTTCGCGGGTGCTCAGGCCCTTGACCAGAAAGACAGCGACGTCTCGCTCTGCGGGCGTCAGACGCCAGTCGGTGAAATGTTGAGACATCACCAATGAGAACTCTGAGGTGCATCTGCGCATCTTCTCTTCGGCGAGCCGCGCACGTTGCAGGCTTGTTCTGAGGGCGATCCAGCCAAGGGCCACGCCGAGGTTCAGGCCGATGGCCAGGATCGTTTGCTGATACTCATGGCTCTGCCAAATCAGAAACTCAGGTTCCATTCCCATCGCGTCCAACAAAAAGCAGACGGTAAAGAAGATCGCCACAACGGCCTGTAGTGCTGCAATGGCCCAAAGGGCGATGGTTCCACGCGTTTTCATAGCTCGAAGTGCCTTATATCTGTGGAAAGTGCAGGGCCGGCCCGGTCAGCCGGCCCTGCGGTAGGCGTTTACTTCATCGCTGTGACGGTCAGCTTGCCTTTCACACGGTCGGCCACAAACTCGATGTTTTGGCCTTCCTTCATCTTAGCAATCAGCGCCTCATCGGCTTTGAACACCATGGTCATCGACGGCATGTCGAGGTTTTCCAATGGGCCGTGAATGATGGTCACTTTCTTGCCTTTCGCATCGACCTTTTTGATCTTGCCGGTAGAATAGACAACCGGCGCCTCGGGTGCGTCATCAGACTGAGCGACGGTGATCGGCCCATGCATGCCGGATTCGTAGTGGCCGGGGATCAGGCAGGCAAATTCGAATGTCCCAGCGTTTGCGAAGGTCCAGATCACCTCGCCCTTTTCGCCGGTGTCGAGGCGAACCGAATTCGGATCGTCATGACGCATGGCCATCTCGGCCATCGCTTCTTTGTGTTTGGCGTTGCCTTCCATCGTGTCGATCACGAACTCATGCTCGATTTCGCCCGCATTTGTGACATTGAACTGGATCGTCTCGCCTTGCTTGAAATCGAAGGCTTCGGGTTCAAAGATCATTTCCCCATCGTCGGTTTCGCGCATGGTGACTTCGATGGTGCGATCCACATCGGCAGGCTTGCCCGGCATGCCGACCATCATTTCCATGTCCATTTTCATGCCACTATCGCTGTCGTCGTGCCCACCATCATGGGCGCCTGCCGCAAAAGCAGGGGCGGCAAGAAGGATCGAAGCGGCGGTTGAGAGTAGAAGTTTTTTCACGGTGTTTTCCTGTATGTTTGCTTGAAGGATCGTGGTCCGAGGGCCGGTCAGCCCTTGGAGGTGGGTTTGGGCGTAATTTGGGTTTTCGGGCTGTGGTTCTGCGCAAAGTCTGGCAGTTCGCCCGTCCATTCATACGCCTCGGTGCCCGGGGGGTTTTCGTACCAGCCGGGATCTTCGTAATCGTCCGCGTCGATGCCTTGGCGCACCTTCACGACCGAAAACATGCCGCCCATTTCCAGCGGGCCATGCGGCCCCCAACCGGCCATCATCGGCACGGTGTTGTTAGGCAGCGGCATCGACATTTCGCCCATATCCGCCATGCCGGCCGTGCCCATGGGCATGAACTCCGGTTGCTCGCGGCGGATCTGTCGCGTCATGTTTGTAGAATTGGTTCCTATCAGCGTCGGCACGTCATGGCCCATCGCGTTCATCGTGTGATGCGACTTGTGGCAATGGATCGCCCAGTCGCCCAGATGGTCGGCGGTGAACTCATAGGCGCGCATGGCCCCCACGGGAATGTCGATGGACACCTCTGGCCATTGCGCCGCCTCCGGCACCCAGCCGCCATCAGTGCAGGTGACCTTGAAGTCATAGCCGTGCATGTGGATGGGGTGGTTGGTCATGGTTAGGTTGCCGACGCGCACGCGGACCTTGTCTCCCTGATTGACCACAAGCGGGTCGATGTCAGGGAAGATGCGGCTGTTCCAAGTCCAAAGATTAAAATCCGTCATGGTCATGATGCGCGGAATGAAGGTGCCCGGATCGATGTCGAAGGCGTTCAGCATGATCAGGAAATCCCGATCCACGCGCATGAAGTCGGGGTCTTTGGGGTGGACCACGAACATGCCCATCATGCCCATCGCCATCTGCACCATCTCATCCCCATGCGGGTGGTACATGAAGGTGCCGGATTTGGTCAGGTCGAACTCATAGACAAAGGTCTTGCCCGGCGGGATGCCGGGGTGGCTCAACCCGCCGACGCCGTCCATCCCCGAGGGCAGGATCAGCCCGTGCCAATGTACGGTGGTGTGCTCGGGCAAGCGGTTGGTGACATAGATACGCACCCGGTCGCCCTCGACCGCTTCGATGGTCGGGCCGGTGGATTGGCCGTTGTAGCCCCACAAATAGGCGGTCATGCCATCGGCCAACTCACGCTCGACCGGCTCGGCAACGAGGTGGAATTCCTTCACCCCGTTGTTCATCCGGTGCGGCAGGGTCCAGCCGTTGAGCGTAACCACGGGGTTGTAATCCGGCCCGCTGGTAGGGCGGGTCGGCGCTTGGGTGAGGGCCGAGTCCATCTCGGCCGCTTCGGGCAGGCCCATATTCATGGTCTGGCCCCATGCTTTGGAGGAGACAAGCGTGGCACCCGCAGCACCAGCCCCCAGCAATTGACGTCTGTTCATCATCTTTTCGTTGTCCTGTCTCAATGTCCCGCGCCGCCGCCAGCGGCGATTTGCATCTCGCCCCCGGCACCGCCGCCTGCGTTTCCGCCGCCAAAGATCGCAGCCGTCAGCCCGGCCGAGGCCAGCCAGAAGTCACGCTTGGCATTCGCCGCCTCAAGTTCGCTCGACAGTCTTTCGCGCGCGTCGTTGAGCAGGTCGAAAGTGCTGGTGATCATGCCGTTGTTGCTGAGCAGCGCTTCTTCGTCGATGGTGCGCCGCAGGGGCAGCACGACGTCGGAATAGTGCCGCGCAATTTGATGGCTGGAGCGATAGGCCGTGGCTGCCGCGCGTGCTTCGGAGCGCACATTCACCGCCTGTTCGGCCAGCACATTCGCGGCCTGAAGGTAGCTCAGTTCTGCCTTGCGAAGCCGAGCCTTGCCGCTATCAAAGATCGGGATGGCGAACTCAAACTCGATCTGCGGCGTGATGCCGGTCTCGATCTCTCCATCCTCGGCCTCGCGTTCCAACTCCGCCCCAGCGATCACTTCCAGATCGGTCAGCGTGCGGGTGGCGTCGGTTAGGCCATAGGCTTTGGCTGTTGCCTCCAATCCAAGCCGTGCGACTTCGAGGTCGACCCGGTTGGCGAGCGCTTGGCGTTCGATATTGCCGGTTGGTTTGAGGGTGTTCGGCACCCGCGGCATGGCGTCGGGGACATAGTATGCGACGTCCTGCCCCCAAAGCCCCATCAGCCGGGTAAGCTGCTCTTTGGCCAATTGCGCATCAAGCCGGGCCTGTGCGACTTGCCCCGCCATTTCGGCGTTGAAAGCTTGTTCACGGGCCTGAGCCGCCCGGTTCAATGCGCCGGTCTTGCCCAACTGTTGCGCCAGTTCCGCAGCAGCATCGGTGGTGACGGCTGCGCGTTTTAGATAGCTCACCGTCTCAAAAGCGGCCACGGCATTGACCCATGCCTCACGGGTTTCATTGGCCAGCGCCAGCGTGTCGCTGACCGCTTGCATCTGCGCTTGCTGGAATTGCGCTTCCGCGACAGCAATGCGTTGTTTGCGGGTTCGGGCGTCCAGAAGGTTGACGGCAATTACGCTTTCCAGCGCGCGGTAAAGCCCAAGCTCCGGCGCGCCGATCCCCAGAAGGCCGATTGAGACGACCGGGTTCTCTGGCGTGGACTGTTGCCAAGCTTCGGCGGCTGATAGGCCAATCTGGGCATAGGAAGCCTGAAGCCCTTTGTTGTTCAATAGCGCGACCTGCACAGCGGTTTCAGCGCTGATCGTCTTGCCCTGCACCATGCCGCGCACCTGTTTGGAGACCGCGCCTGTCTCAGCCTGTGACTGTGTCCAGACGGTCCGCTTGCCCAATGCCTTGGATGTTCTGGCCGATACATTGGCAAAGCCAGCATCCCGTGCGGAATAGCTGACGGGTAGGTCAGGCGCCGTACAGGCGGCCAACACAAGCGGCGTGACCACAAGGGCAGTTTTCAAAGTCCATTTCATCAGTGCATCCCCTGCATCGGAGCTTGCTCGCTGTTAAGGCGGCGCCAGTCGAGCGGGTCCACGACGCCGCGACGGCGGTAGCCTGCAAAAGGGTATTCACCCAATGGGGCAGCGCTGCCAAGGGTGGCGTTGTCGGCGGCCTTGATCGCCGTGACATCGGGCAGGGGAGTGGCCTTTTGCACATAGGCAGACGTGACATCAGGGAAGGGCGGGAGCGCATCTGCGCATGCCCCGAGGGTCAGGGACAATGCCCCTGCGATTAGTGTTGGTTTCATGAGTATTAAACCTGAAAAAAGATGATCTTGCCCGCTCCTTAAGGCGCGGGTGGGAAGGCCGTCACGCGACCGGGATCACTTCAGGTTCGAGGGGGCCGCAGCTGTCCGCCGGTTTCGGCAGAAACAAAAAGCTTGGATATTGGGGCGAATGTATTCGACTGCGCCGCAGTGACGGTTTCACCCTGCAGAGTGCAAAGCGCGGCGGTCAGGCAGATGCCGCCGCAACAGGGATCACCTTCAAAGCTGCCCGGCTCATCGGCCTGTGCGGGCTGTAGGGCCAAATTCTCTGGTGCGTCGTGAGAGACGACCTTGCTCGCAGTCGATGTCGCGTGATGGACAGCGGCACCTTCATGCGTCTCCGCACCCGCATGAGCAGAGGAAGGGGGCAGCAGCAACAGACCACAGATCATCATTGCGCCAAGAGCGAAACGAATAAGGTGTGATATGGGTGCCAAAGAACGCATGGACTAAGCAGTGTCCGAAGCCGTGCAGCCTGTCAACGCGTCCAGCGCTGGAAGCTTGGTAAATAATAGCCGCGTCTGTTGCCGCGCCGCTAGGGATGGCCCTGCTGTGCGCTGCGCCGTCGGTGCGGCACTCCCAAGAAAAATCAATCCACGCCCCGGAGCTAAACGGAGTTATCCTGCCGCGTAGCGCAAGAGGGTCACATGGGTATCGCCGTATTTGCGCAGATCGACCTTAGCGAAACCTTGGGGTGCCATCATCGGGCTGTTTTCTTCCCACACAACCAGCGCTTCATCCGCCAGCCAGCCATTGGCGGCCGCTGCGGCAAGTGCTTGTTGCCCCATAGATTTGCCATAGGGCGGGTCGAGGAAGACCAGATCGAAAGGGGGGTGCGGACAAGCGCTAAGCTTTGTGGCGTCGTGACGCAGCAAAGTGCAGGCATCGGTTTCCCGCAGCATTTGCATATTCTCGGAAATAAGCCGCTGCCCCGTGCGGCCATTCTCAATAAAGCAGACGGACGACGCGCCGCGCGACAGAGCTTCAAATCCCAAGGCTCCGGTGCCTGCAAAAAGATCCAGCACCCGTGCGCTTTGGATGACATCATGGTGGGTCAGCATAGAAAACAGGCTTTCGCGCACCCGGTCAGACGTGGGCCGAAGATGCGCAGTTGTGTCACCTTTGCCGACAGACGCAAGCGGGCGGCCACGGTGTTTTCCCGCGATGATCCTCATGCTCTCAACAATGCCTTAAGGTCGGTTTCGGGGTCCGCGATCAAGCTGGGATCAGGCGACTTTCCCGCTTCAATCAACCGTTTGCCGACCATATAGCCACGCGGGTCGTTCATGGCGTCTACGGCCAGCAAGGTGTCGCCCCGGTAGTACCAGAAAGAGGCGCTATCGTCCGCACGGCGGCTCACCACCTTGTCGTAGCCGGCATTGAGGCCCGCAATTTGCAATTTGACGTCATATTGATCTGACCAGAACCAAGGTTTGGCAACATAGTCCTGACCCGCGCCAAGGATGTTTTCGGCCACACATTCAGCTTGGTCGATGGCATTGGGTACGCTTTCCAGTCTAAGGCGCGTGCCGCGGTACGGAAATGAGGTGCAATCGCCCGCCGCCCAGATGTGCGGTGCGCTGCTGCGGCCTTGGGCGTCAACTTTGATACCGTTTTCGATCTCGATCCCCGCAGCGCTTGCGAGCGCTGTATCTGGCGCGATGCCGACGCCGATGATAACAAAGTCGGCGGTGATTTCAGTGCCGTCGGTTAAGCGCGCGCCGGTGACATGGGCCTCCCCCAGCAGCCGATCCAATCCGACACCTTCACGCAGCGTGACACCATGCCGACTGTGCAGAGCGCGGAAAAAATCGCTTGTTTCGGGGGCGGCGACCCGTTGCAGGATGCGGTCGGCCAGTTCCACCAGCGTGACCTCAAGACCAAGCTTGGCCGCGACGGCCGCCGCCTCTAGCCCGATATATCCACCGCCGACGATCAGGATCTTTGCGCCTTTAGTGAAACGCGGCGCCATCGCATCGACATCCGCGAGGTCGCGCACGGTGAAGACGCCCTTTAACGCGCCGCCGATGGCCGCAGGCAAGCGGTGCGGGACGGAGCCGGTGGTCAGCACCAGTTCGTCGTAGGCTATGGTCCCATCAGTCGTGTCGATTGTCTGCGCGCTTGGATTAATGGAGGTGACGCGACAGTTGGTTTTCAGGGCAATGTCCTGATCGGCGTAAAAGGCTTTGGGCCGCAGGAACAACCGCTCCAGCGTCATCTCGCCCAAAAGGTAGCCTTTGGACAGGGGCGGGCGTTGGTAGGGCGGGCAGGGTTCGGCACCGATCAAAGTGATCTTGCCGTCGAACCCACTGTTGCGCAGTTTTGCTACGCACGATGCCCCAGCCTGTCCGGCCCCGATCACCACCACATGCCGCATATGTCTTCCCCGTTTGATCTGGTCTCAAACCCGGTCAAAGCCTATATCTGTGGCCAAGACAACCACAATGACAGGAGAGGCAACCCCATGACGATTTCACAAGGTGATACGCTGCCGGACGCAAAATTGGTGCAGATGGGCGCCGATGGCCCAGAGCCCGTTCAAATGGCGGACAAGGTTAAAGGCCGCAAGGTCGTAATTTTTGCAGTGCCGGGCGCGTTTACTCCAACCTGCCATTCTGCCCATGTGCCCAGCTTTGTGCGCACCAAAGACCAGTTCGACGCCAAGGGCGTGGACGAAGTGATTTGCATTTCCTGCAACGACCCTTTCGTCATGAAAGCATGGGGCGAGGCGACGGGCGCGACCGAAGCGGGGATCACCATGCTGGCCGATGCAAGCAGCGATTTCACCCGCGCCATCGGCATGGATTTTGACGCCGCCCCTGCCGGGCTGGTGGCACGGTCCAAGCGCTATGCGATGCTGGTGGATGACGGCAAGGTGACGCTCTGGCAGCCCGAGGAAAACCCCGGTGTTTGCGAAGTTTCGGGCGGTGAGGCCTTGCTGGACAATATGTAAAACGCATGCGCCCGGCCAATAAGGCCGGGCGCTTTGCTATCGTGTGTCGTCTAAGAATCTTGAGGGCTGATAAAACTATTCCACAGCCGTCTGGACGATGGTTCGCGTCGGGAAAGGGATGTCGACCCCGCCTTCGTCCAGCGCCTCTTTGACCTTGCGGGTCATATCGGCCTTAAAGGCAAAATAATCACCTGCGCTGCACCAGACCCGCACCAGAAAATCGACCGAACTGTCGCCAAGGTTGTTAACCTGAATGAAAGGCTCCGGCTCGGCCTGTGCGCGTTCATCGGCCATGATCGTCCTGCGGATAATATCCTCGGCGGTTTTGAGGTTCGCGCCATAGCCAACGCCAAAGGTCCATTCCGCGCGACGTGTCGGGTTGACCGAATAATTGGTGATGACGTTGCCCCAAACTTCGGAGTTTGGCACGATCACCTGCACGTTGCTCAGATCGGCCAACACCGTGTAGTTCAGATTGATCTGTTTGACGGTCCCGCTCTGTCCGGCGATCTCGACGAAATCTCCGATTTTAATGGGGCGGAACATGATCAGCATGACACCCGCCGCGACATTCGAAAGCGTGCCTTGCAATGCAAGGCCGATGGCCAGACCCGCCGCACCAATGACCGCCACGACCGAGGTTGTTTTGACCCCAAAGGTGTTCAACACGAACAGAACCGTGAACCCCAGCACCACATAGCGCACGATGGAGGCCAGAAATTCGAACAGCATCTCATCAAGATGTTTGTTGCGTTTGCCAAGGTTTTCGACCCGACGCTGCAACCAGCTTGAAATGATCCAGCCCAGCAGCAGGATCACAATTGCCCCAATCACCGATCCCGCCGCACTGGCTAGAAATTCCAGCGTCAAAAGGTCCGCGAGGGTCTTGCCCTGCCACAGCTCCGTATTGAACAAATCTTGCATCCGGTCTCCCCGTCATTCTTTGCCGGCCCCAAAGAGCCCATCCATCTTGCGCGCCAGTTTCGCATCAAGCGAGCTTAGCCCGTCCACGTCATGCGTGATCAGCGTCACCTTCACGCGGTTGTAGACGTTATTCCATTCGGGGTGGTGATTCCATTTTTCAGCCCAAATGGCCACCCGTGTCATCCAGCCGAATGCATCTGCAAAATCCTTGAACTTAAAGGTCTTATGAATGGCATCGCGCCCCTCGACGGCCTCCCAGCCGGTGTCGAACAGGGGTTGCAAAAGGGTCTTGCGGGTCTCGGGGCTCAATCTCTCGGTCATTCCTGTTCCTCGATCTTGGTTTTCTTGAAGGGGCCGTAGTCGGTCAGCACGCTGATCTCCTCGTCCACGGCCTCGGCTTCGGCTTGCAGATATTCCCCCACGGCTGCGGCAAAGCCCGGATCGCGCATCCAGTGCAGCGACCATGTGGGGGTTGGCAGATAGCCACGCGCCAGCTTGTGTTCGCCCTGCGCGCCAGCCTCGACCCGGCAAAGGCCGTGGGCGATGGCGAAGTCCATGGCCTGATAGTAGCACAGTTCGAAATGCAAAAACGGGTGGTGTTCGGTGCAGCCCCAATAGCGGCCATAGAGCGTGTCGGCCCCAATGAAGTTCAGCGCCCCTGCGACCCAACGTCCGTCACGCTCCGCCAACACCAGTGCGATGTCGTCGCGCAGGTCTTCTTGCGCGTGGTCAAAGAAGGCGCGTGTGAGATAGGGCGAGCCCCATTTCCGCGCGCCGGTGTCTTGGTAGAACTGCCAAAAGGCGTCCCAATGCTCCGGTTCGATCTGTTCGCCGGTAAAGGTCTGAATGCTGCCGCCGAAATCCTGCGCCTGCGCGCGCTCCTTGCGGATGTTTTTGCGTTTGCGCGACGACAGGCTGGCGAGGAAACCGTCGAAATCCGCATAGCCCTGATTGCGCCAGTGAAATTGCTGGCTTTTGCGGGTCATCAGGCCGAAATCCTGCGCCCGCTCGGCCTCTTCGCCGGTGCAAAAGGTCACATGCAGCGAGGACAGCGTGTTGTTGTCGGTCAGTTGCACTGCGCCCTGCACGAGCGCTGCCATGCCGGCTTCTTCAAAGCCCGGACGTACCAAGAAACGCCGCCCGGTGGCGGGCGTGTGCGGCACGGCGATCTGAAGCTTGGGGTAATAGCGTCCGCCTGCGCGCTCGTAGGCATGAGCCCAGTTGTGGTCGAAGATATATTCGCCCTGACTGTGCGACTTGGCATACATCGGCGCCACGGCGATCACCTGTCCGGCAATGCGGGCGACCAGATACTGCGGTTGCCAGCCGGTGCCGGGACCGACCGAGCCGCTGCGTTCCAGTGCCGACAGAAAGCGGAAAGTTGTGAAAGGGTCACGCGGACGGCTGCCATCGGCCGCTTCGGGGCAAGCACATGCATCCCAGTCCGGTTGGCCAATCTGCGCCAGTTCCGGCACCACCGCGATCTCGATTTCCTGTGGGTTCATGGTATCTTGCCTGCCTTGCGTCCTATGTGTGGCCTGTGCTGCGCGGATCAAGGGCGGTGCGGCAGATAGCCCTCAAAGGTGATGTTCTGCGCCACGTCTCGCGCGGCTTTTTCTTCAGTCGTGCTTTTAACCGTCCAGCATAGCACTGCCGCACCGCCCGCTTTCAATTCTGTCACACGGGCACGGTTCAGGTCGTCGGCCTCATGGCTGATAAAACACGCACCACTGTCGTTATAGTCGGGAATCTCCCGCAGGCGGTCGCAGGTCTTTTGCGGCAAAGGCCAGTCTTCGGCCCGATAAGCGCTGGTGATCAGCCCCCGTGGCACCTGTGGCAGCAACTGCGCGAGGGCGCGCACGGAATGGGGATTGAAGGACATGACGGCCAGCGGCCCGTGGTAGGTGCTCAGCGACCTTGCGGCAGCGGCCTCCAATTCACCCACATTCGGCCCCATGCCGCCGTCCTGATCCTTGAGCTCAATCAACAACGGCACCTGACCAGCAACAAGGTCGAGCACCTCTGACAATGTCGGTATCGTTTCGGTCCCGCCATTTAGGGCAATAGCGGAAAGGTCTGCTGCTTTGCGCAGCCGGATCGCGCCGCGCTCTTTGGTAAGCCGATCAAGCGCATAGTCGTGGAACACCATTGCATGACCGTCTGCGCTCAGTTGCAGATCAATCTCAATACCATAGCCTGCTGCAATCGCCGCGCGGATTGCCGCGCGGCTGTTTTCGGGCCGCCCTGCCAAGACGTCATGCAGAGCGCGATGCGCCAGCGGGATCTTTAGAAAAGCGGCCGGGAGAGTCATTCGATTTCGAAGATACCTTCGATCTCGACCGCGACACCCAAGGGCAGGGCGGCAGCCGAAACCGCAGAGCGGGCATGGCGGCCCACATCGCCTAGGGCTTCGACCATAAAGTCGGAAGCCCCGTTGATAACCTTGGGCTGGTCTTTGAATTCAGCCGTAGAGTTAACGAAGCCTGTCAGCTTTACCACCCGCTTCAAACGATCCAGATCGCCATCGCAAGCGGCTCGCACCTGCGCCAGCAGGCTCAGCGCACAGGTCTTTGCGGCGGCAGCACCTGCGTCAACGTCCATGTTTTCGCCCAGCCGACCGGTGATAAGCCCATCCTGCCCATTGGAAATTTGGCCCGAGACATAAACCGTGTTGCCGGTAATCACGAAGGGCACGTAATTCGCGGCGGGGGCAGGTGCTTCGGGCAGGGTGATGCCAAGTTCAGCGAGGCGGGCGGTCAGGGACATGAGGTCATTCCTTTGGCTTCAAACAATGCCGCGACGCTAGCCGCACCGCACGGCAAGGAAAAGCCCCCAGAGCCATGCCATTAACTTTCCCGGAATGCGCGGGCGAAGTAATCGGCCATCGGTTTAAGTAGATAGGCCATAGGAGAGCGCTCGCCGGTGCGGATGAAGGCCTCAACCGGCATGCCGGGCAAAAGGATCGTGCCCTCGGCCAGTTTCTCTGTCTCACCGGGGTTCAGGGCGATCTCGGCCCGGTAATAGGGCTGGCCCGTCGCCTCATCCTCAATCGCATCGGCAGAGACTTGCAGCACACGGCCCACCAATTCGGGCGTGGTGCGTTGGTTCAGCGCCGAGAGCCGCAAGTTCACGTCCTGCCCCACGGCCACTTGATCCACGTGAATCGTTTGCACCCGTGCGGCAATCACCAGCGGGCGGTCTTGGGGGACGAGATACATCAGCGGCTCTGCCGCCCGCACGACCGAGCGCGGAGTTTGCACCTGCATCGCATAGATCACCCCCGATACCGGGGCGCGGATATCAAGGCGGTCGATCTCGGCCCGCAGGGCGCGGCGTTGTTCGGCCAGTTCCAATTCGCGGTAACGCAGATCACGCAGCCGGGTGATGGCTTCTTCGCGCCCAGCTGAGCCAAGCTTGAGCCGTTCAATGTCAATCTCGGTGACGCGCTCTTGCAGCTGCGCCTTTTGCGCCGACAATTCGCCGATCTGGCCGCGCAACCGCGCCTGTTCACGCTGCAAGGTCAAAACAGCAGTGGCTTGCGTCAGCCCCCGATCAAGCAAGGATTGCTGGTTGCCAAGTTCTTCTTCGATCAGTTCCAATTGCCGAGCAAGGGCCGTTTCCTGCGACGCCACGCCTTCGATCTGCGCGCCGATTTGTAGGCTGCGTTTGGCCAACTGATCCAATTCCTGCGCGACAGAGACGCGGCGAGCTTCAAACAGGTTCCGCTGTCCGGACATAAGCTCTTGGGTATCGGCATTGGCCACCCCGGCTGCGATCAGTTCTTCGTCAAAGGCAATATCTTCCGCTTCATCCCGCTGCGCCTCCAGCCTGCCGCGGCGGGCCATAAGTTCGAAAAGCTGACCCTCGACAATCGCCAATTGCGACGCAAGCTGATCCGCATCCAGCCGCAAGAGCGTTTCTCCAGCCTTAACGGTATCACCCTCATCGACAAGGATTTCAGCAACCACGCCACCGGTTTCATGCTGCACGATCTGGCGGTTGCGGTCGACCTCAATCCGGCCCGAAGCGACGACAGCGCCAGCGATCTGGCTGGTCACGGCCCATGTGCCAAAACCACCGAAAAGTGCCAGCAAGCCGACAAACCCCAAAACCAGCGGCTGCGTTGCGGACCATTGCTTGCTTGTGTCTTTGGTCATGTCACCCCGCCCGCATTCGCCGGAGATTGCTGTATCTCACGGTGGTTCTGCACCATTCCGGCCAGCACTTCGTCCTTGGGGCCAAAGGCCATGCGCATGCCGCCATCAAGCACCAGCAACATGTCACATTCCTGTATAGCGGCGGGGCGGTGGGCCATGATCAGCACCGAACGCCCACTGGCCTTCATCTGCCGGATCGCGTGGTTCAGGGCTTGGCTGCCGACGTTGTCGAGGTTCGAGTTCGGCTCGTCGAGCACCACGATCACCGGGTCATCATAGAGCGCGCGCGCCAGCCCAATCCGCTGCATCTGCCCGCCCGAAAGCCGGACCTGACCCGCGCGGATCTGGGTGTCATAGCCCTGTGGCAGTTCCAAGATCATATCATGCGCGGCGGCCATCTGTGCGGCTTTCACCACCTTTGCGTCATCCGGATTGGGCGACAGACGTGCGATGTTTTCGGCGATCGTGCCGTCAAACAGCTGCACCCTTTGCGGCAGATAACCAATGTGACGGCCTAATGTTTCGGTCCCATAATGCTCAAGCGCCGCGCCATCGAGCCGGACAGAGCCACCCGCAGGCGGCCAAACGCCGGTGAGAGTGCGCGCCAGTGTTGATTTCCCTGCGCCAGAGGGGCCGATCACCCCGACGGCTTGACCGGGTTCAACTTTGAACGAAATGGATTTTAGCGCCGCTTGCTTTTCACCCGGGGCAACAACTGTCAGCCCCTTTGCCGTCAGCCGCGCCTTGGGTTGGGGCAGGGTCGTGCGCTCAGGCTCGATGCCCACCGCGCCCAAAAGCACCGCGAGATTTGCCCAGCCGAGCCTTCCTCGCTGCACCACAGGCCATTGGTTCAACGCCAGTTCCACCGGCGCAAGCGCCCGACCCAAGAGAATCGATCCGGCGATCATCGCACCGGGTGTCATCTGGTTTTGCAGCACCAACCAAGCGCCAAGGCCAAGCATCGCTGATTGCAAAAACAGCCGCAGCGTTTTGGTCATGGCGGTGAAGGTGCCGCCGACATCGGTGGCCCGAACCTGCTGTTCCAAAGCACGCCCGCGGGCCTGTTGCCAGCGGGCAAAGGCCGCGTCCCGCATGCCCATCGCCTGCACCATCTCAGCTTCGACACGAATTTGGTCTGACATCGCCCCGGCGGCTTGGCCTGCCACCCCGGCCTGAGCCTGACTTTCGCGCGACAGCAGTTGGTTGGCGACCGTGATCGCCACCAGCACCAGCGCACCACCTACGGCCAGCCAGCCGAGCATCGGGTGGAACAGGAAAATCGCAGCAAAGAAGATCGGGGTCCAAGGGGCGTCAAAGGCGGCCATCAACACGGGCGAGGTCATGAGCCGTTGCACAGCTTCCAGATCGGCCAGACCCGCATTGG
>Ga0209344_10003546_pt1 | contig 15289 bp, 11 predicted proteins | sample Cruoilmetagenom6_FD_187293 | JGI IMG/M metagenome (GOLD analysis project Ga0209344, IMG submission 187293) | Oil polluted marine microbial communities from Coal Oil Point, Santa Barbara, California, USA - Santa Barbara Oil Seep Sample 6 (SPAdes)... | ecosystem: Environmental > Aquatic > Marine...
CAACCTCGGTGCCGGCCGGATGCCAGGCGCGGCCGGTGCGCACGAGCGCACCAGTCGCGGCATCCACGATCACGATCTTGCAGGACTGGGTTGAGGAATCGATCCCCGCGACGAGGGTCATTTAGCGGGCGCCCATGACGTGCTCGGTTGCAAGCTGCTGCAGGCGAACAAAGCCGAAGCCCTTGCCGTTGAAGTAAGCCTCGTAGTCGAAGTCTTCGTACGAAGCGCGGTCTGCCAGCAGGTCGTCATGGCTCTCATTCTCGCCGAGAGTGTTCTCGGCTAGTTCGAGGACGCGCGCTGCTTCGAGGGCTTCTTGAACCTCGGGGTCGGCGCGGAACGCCGCGGCGCGCTCCTTGAGCAGCAGGTAGGTGCGCATGTTGGCGGCAGCGGAATCCCACACGCCGGTCTCGTCTTCGGTGCGGCTCGGCTTGTAATCGAAGTGACGCGGGCCCGTGTAGCTCTGGCCACCGTCGGGTCCACCGTTTTCGAGCAGGTCGACGAGCGAGAACGCGTTGTGCAAGTCACCGTGGCCGAAGACGAGGTCTTGGTCGTACTTGATTCCGCGCTGGCCGTTGAGGTCAATGTGGAACAGCTTGTCTTGGTACAGAGCCTGAGCGATGCCCGAAGTGAAGTTCAAGCCAGCCATCTGCTCGTGGCCCACTTCGGGGTTCACGCCGAACAGTTCAGGGCGTTCGAGGGTCTCGATGAACGCAATAGCGTGTCCGACGGTGGGCAGCAAAATGTCGCCGCGGGGCTCGTTGGGCTTGGGCTCAATGGCGAAGCGGATGTCGTAGCCCCTGTCGGTGACATAGTCGCCAAACAGGTTTAGTGCTTCGCGGTAGCGCTCCAGGGCGGAGCGCACGTCTTTCGCGGAGTCGTACTCTGCGCCCTCGCGGCCACCCCACATGACGAAGGTCTTGGCTCCCAGCTCAACACCGAGTTCGAGCTGACGCATTGCCTTGCGCATCGCGAAGCGACGAACGCCACGGTCGTTGGAGGTGAAGCCGCCGTCTTTGAATACGGGGGCGCTGAAGAGGTTGGTGGTGACCATGGGCACGATGAGGCCGGTGTCATTGAGGGCTTGCTTGAGGCGGTCGATCTGCTTCTGGCGTTCGGCATCCGTGGAACCGAAGGCGAAGAGGTCGTCGTCGTGGAACGTGAGACCGTAGGCGCCGAGTTCGGCGAGTTTTTCGACGGCATGCACAACATCGAGGGGTGCGCGAGTAGGCCCGCCGAACGGATCAGCTCCGTTGTAGCCGATGGTCCAGAGCCCGAAGGAGAACTTATCTGCGGGGGTGGGAAGAGTAGGCATTGATGATCTCCGTCTGACGGCGTTGGCAATAAGTTACATATAACAACATACTGTGGGGCGGTACGCCCGTCAATGAGGCTCTGGCCGGGAACCCTGCGCGCAGTACCGCTCAATCCTCATACCTATTATCAATTTTTTGAGAGTTCTTGCGTTTAGGTTGTAAACACATATAAGTTCTCACTATCAACAAAAGGGGCGACATCGCGGCCCCTCGCGATACAACGGAGTAACGCTTGCGCACTGTCAGGCAACTGACGAGCGCACCCACCCCATTCGTGAGGATTTGCGACACGGCTCTGCTGCAGACCCCCGTCTACGCAGCTTGATGTTCGAAACTCACATTCGAAAGGGACAACACGATGTCATTGAAGAAGATAATTGCGGTCGCAGCAGCGACGGTGATGGCCATCGGGCTCGCAGCCTGCAGCAGTGATGGATCAGCAAGCGGCTCCAGCGAAGGAAGCGTCGGAATCTCGATGCCGACACGCAGCCTCGAACGTTGGATCAACGACGGCGAGGGACTCAAGGCACTACTGGAAGACGCCGGTTACTCGGCAGACCTGCAGTATGCCGACGACAAGGCAGATACTCAGATCAGCCAGATTCAGAACCAGATCGCCTCCGGTGTCGACATTCTCGTCATCGCTGCCATCGACGGTGAACTGCTCGCACCGGTTCTCGCTGACGCGAAAGCGCAAGACATTACGGTCATCGCCTACGACCGTTTGATCAATGGCACGCCCGATGTCGACTTCTACGCCACCTTCGACAACTACAAAGTTGGTCAGCTCCAGGGTGAGTTCATCGAAGCGCAACTTGGATTGGCTGACGGCGCAGGCCCCTTCAACCTCGAACCCTTCGCTGGAAGCCCCGACGACAACAACGCAAAGTTCTTCTTCTCGGGTGCGTGGGATGTTTTGCTTCCCTATGTAGAGAGTGGACAGCTCGTTGTTCCCTCGGGCAAGTCGCCAGCAAGCAACGACGACTGGGCCAGCATCGGAATCCTCGGCTGGAAGTCAGACTCCGCACAGTCCGAGCTCGACAACCGCATCGCATCCTTCTACACCGGCGGCGAAAAGATCGACGTTGTGCTTTCCCCCAACGACAGTCTTGCGCAGGGCATCGCAGCATCGCTCCGCAGCGCTGGATACACGGCAGACGGTGACTGGCCGCTGCTGACCGGCCAGGACGGCGACAAGGCCAGCGTGGTCAACATCCTCGCCGGCGAGCAGTCGATGACGGTGTGGAAAGACACCCGTGAGCTCGGCAAGGTCGTCTTCGGCTTCGTCGAAGCAATCCTGAGCGGTGGCGAGCCTGAGATCAACGACACCGAGACGTATGACAACGGTGAGAAGGTTGTTCCTTCATTCCTCATTACCCCTGAGGTAGTCGTGAAGGATGATGTTCAGCCCAAGCTGATCGACTCCGGCTTCATCAAGGCTTCGGATGTAGGACTCTAGCCCGCAGTTAGTTCGAAGTAATACCATTCGACGATCGGGGGACGGCATAGTAGCCGTCCCCCGAACGTCACTGCGAGCGGAGCAAATCATGACTGCAATCCTCAGCATGAACCGAATTACAAAAGACTTTAGTGGTGGAGTGCGTGCGCTCGACGGCGTCAGCCTCGAGGTCGAGCGCGGCCAAGTCCACGCCATCTGCGGCGAAAACGGCGCAGGAAAATCGACCCTCATGAAGGTGCTCAGCGGTGTCTATCCCGCGGGCAGCTATGACGGCAGCATCACCTTCGAAGATCACGAAACCGCGTACAGGTCAATCAACGATTCCGAGCACGACGGCATCGTCATCATCCACCAAGAGCTTGCCCTTAGCCCTTACCTCTCTATAGCCGAGAACATTTTCCTGGGCAACGAGATCGCCACGCGTGGAGTAGTTGATTGGGCGAAGACCAACCGGGAAGCAACGCTCTTGCTTGCTCGCGTCGGGCTGGACGAACAGCCGAGCACTCGCGTGCTCGAACTGGGCGTCGGCAAACAGCAATTAGTGGAGATCGCCAAGGCACTCTCTAAGCAAGTGAAATTGCTGATCCTGGACGAACCGACGGCAGCTCTCAACGATGAAGACTCGGCGCATCTCCTTGACCTGATTCGGAGCCTGCGCGGCCAAGGGATCACGTGCATCATCATTTCGCACAAGCTCAAAGAGATCCGCAACATTGCTGACAAGGTCACGATCATTCGCGATGGTAAGACAATTGAAACCTTCGCGATGGCCGAGACAGATGAGATTGAAGCCAGAATTATCCGCGCGATGGTCGGCCGCGATCTCGACAGCATGTTTCCGCCACACACCCCAGAGATCGGTGACGAACTCTTTCGAGTGGAGAACTGGACCGTGCATCATCCCGTCGACACGACGCGCAAAGTCGTCGACAATGCATCGTTCTCGGTGCGTGCCGGCGAGATCGTCGGGTTCGCCGGGCTGATGGGCGCCGGTCGCACCGAGCTTGCGATGAGCATCTTCGGGCGATCTTATGGGAGCCACATCAGCGGCACCGCCTATAAGAATGGCGCCGAAATTTCGGTGAAGACGGTAAGCGAAGCAATCGGGCACGGCATTGCCTATGCCACCGAAGACCGAAAACACTTCGGGCTCAACCTGATCGGCAGTATCGCCGTCAACATTTCTGCCGCCGCTCTGGCAAAGATCTCTCGCTTCGGCATCGTCGATCGCTTTACAGAAAACAAGGTCGCGGAAGGTTACCGCGGACAAATGAATATCAAGACGCCGAACGTATCGGTGCTCTCGGGCAACCTCTCTGGTGGTAACCAGCAGAAAGTGGTCTTGAGTAAATGGATGTTCTCTGGCCCAGACATCCTGATTCTCGACGAACCTACGCGGGGGATCGATGTGGGCGCCAAGTATGAGATTTACGGCATCATCAACGCGCTGGCCTCTCAAGGCAAAGCGGTCGTCGTGATCTCATCGGAGCTGCCTGAACTTCTCGGCCTGTCAGATCGCATTTACGCAATCTCTGAGGGCACGATCACCGGCGAAGTCAACCGCGCCGACGCTACCCAAGAACGACTCATGCACTTGATGACCGCGGGAAAGGACTAACCCGATGACTACAACAACACCTGAGCGCAAGCTGCCAAAGCTACAGATCGATCTGCGACAGTACGGCATTCTGGCCGCCCTCGCCGTGATCGTGCTGCTCTTCCAAGTGCTCACTGACGGCCGACTGCTGCTGCCGGGAAACATCAACAACCTCATCCAGCAGAACGCCTATGTGCTTATTCTGGCGGTCGGCATGGTGATCGTGATCATCGCGGGCCATATCGATCTCTCGGTGGGCTCCGTCGTCGCAATGGTTGGAGCGGTATCCGCGATTTCCATGACTCAGTGGGGACTTCCTTGGTGGGCCGCCGTAGTCCTGGCTCTGGTGCTCGGTGCGGCAGTGGGCGCGTGGCAAGGATTCTGGGTTGCCTTTGTCGGTATCCCCGCCTTCATCGTGACTCTCGCGGGAATGCTGCTCTTCCGCGGGCTCACGCTCGTGTTTCTCACGGGCGGAACCATCAACGCGCTTCCCGCAGAGTTCAACGCGATTGGTGGCGGGTGGCTGCCCGAAGCATTCGGCACGATCGGTGAAGGTCGAGGGGATCGTGACATCCTCACGATCATCCTGGGAATCCTGGCGGCGGCACTCCTCATCGGTCAGCAGCTTCGCAGCCGCGCAAAACAGCGTCGGCTTGAACTGCCGGTGGAAGGCAGTATCTCGTTCTGGGCTAAGAATGTGATTGCCGCTGGCGCAATTATCGCGCTGACCTTCCAGCTCTCGGCCTATCGCGGAACTCCGATCATCCTGATCATCTTGGCGGTGCTGATTCTGCTCTTCACGTTCGTGCTGAATCAAACTGTGTTCGGCCGTCACGTGTACGCGATTGGGGGAAACCTCTTCGCGGCGCAAATGAGTGGTGTGAAGACGTCGTGGATCAACTTCTTCGTGTTCGTGAACATGGGCGTGCTTGCGGGCCTCGCTGGCGTGGTCACGACGGCGCGAGCGGGTGGCGCGGTGGCGTCCGCGGGTCAGAGTTTCGAGCTCGATGCGATCGCTGCAGTATTCATCGGTGGAGCGGCCGTCACCGGCGGCGTTGGTACCGTTATCGGCGCCGTTATCGGGGCACTCATCATGGGTGTGCTCAACATGGGGTTGTCCATTCTTTCGGTGGATGCCGCCTGGCAACAAGCCATCAAGGGACTCGTGCTGCTGTTGGCTGTTGCCTTCGATGTCATGAGCAAGCGCCGCGCCGGACGTCGGTAGGCTTAGTGCTACGAATGTGCTGCTGACCGACTGGACCTCTCTGTGAATCACAACTCTCCGCCGCCACCCAGTGGCACGGGCGGCAGGGGCGATCGCACTCGCCGCCACAACTTGTCACGCGTGTTGACTCTTCTTCATCGCGGCGGCCAATTGCGATCTCAGCTGACTTCGCAAACGGGGCTCAACCGATCGACGATCGCTGCGCTAGTTGCCGAACTAGCCGAGCTCGGCCTCGCCTACGAAAGCGAACCAGACCCCACGCGACAAGTCGGTCGCCCGTCACCCATGGTGAACGCGGATGCTCGCACCGTCGCGATCGCCGTCAACCCCGAAATCGACGCCATCACCGTCGGAGTTGTGGGACTCGACGGAACACTCCTCAAGCGCATCCGCTACGAAACAGATACTCCGTCGACCGTCACGGAGTTCGTGAAGATCACCAGCGTGATCATCGAAAGCCTCAAGGGTGAGTATGAAGCGACCGGACGAGTCGTCGGCGTCGGCGTTGCGTTGCCCGGTTTGGTGCGCGTCGAAGATGGCTTAGTGCGGTTTGCTCCCCACCTCGAGTGGCGAGACGAACCCGTTAGCCAGTTGCTGTCGCACGCGACCGGCTACCCGGTGTGGACTGCCAACGACGCGAGCGTGGGAGCGCTTGCCGAGCACATTTATGGTGCGGGCCGCGGCATCGACGATCTCATTTACCTCAATGGTGGTGCCAGCGGTATTGGTGGCGGCATTATTAGTGGCGGCCGCCCGTTGACCGGGCGCGCGGGCTACGCCGGCGAGTTTGGACACGTGCGTGTCGAGAATAGTGCGGCAGAGAATGGCACCAGAGAAGACGGCAGCCTCGAGACAGAAGTGAATCGCGCTGCCCTTCTTCATGCTCTCGGGCTCACGAACGTTGACGCTGAAACTCTTGACGCCGCCCTACGAAATTCCACGGATCCCGACGTGAGCGCACTCGTGCGCCGCCAGCTGCTGGCGCTCGGCACATCGCTGCGAAATGCGGTAAACGTGTTGAACCCTGAAGTGATTGTGCTTGGCGGGTTTTTGGCGTCGATTTTCGCGGCCGATTCTGAGTTCTTGATTGAACGAGTGCGCAGTCAAGCGCTCGAGGCTTCGTTTGAGGGCGTGCAGATTGTGCCAGCTCAGCTCGGTGCTGATCTGCTGATGATAGGTGCAGCGGAGCTGGCGTTTGCCGCGCTTCTGGAGGATCCCTCTGTGTTCTGTGCTGAGGCGTCGGCAAGCCGCTAGAGAGCTCGATTGACCCGAGAGAGCGCACGTGGCCATAAAGTTACTCTATGAGCCTGCCCAGCGACGTTCCGGTGCCTACCGTCTGGCCTGACCTTGGCGATGCCGAAGGGCGAGTGTTGCTTGAGCTTTTGCTCCGCGGCTCACAGTCGAGAGTCGAGCTTGCCCATCGGGTGGGATTGTCGCGTGCGAGTCTCACCAGAATTGCGCGCGAGCTTGTGGAATACGGCCTTGTGAGCGAGGGTGAGGCCCAGTTGCGCCTCACGCGCGGTAGGCCTCCGGAGATGCTCAACCTTCGCCCGGAATCCGCTCACTTCATCGGTGTAAAACTCACGGGCGAGTCGTTGTATATGGTGTTGACCGACCTCTCAGGGCGCGTTGTCAACGAGATCACGGCACCGTTGCCGAGCCGTGCTGTCGAGGATGTTGTCGCGCTCATTGGTCGTGTCTGTAGAGTCCTGATCGATGGTGTGCGTTTGCCTGCGGCGATCGGGATCGGCCTCGCCGGCGACGTAGCGGTACACGATGGCGTTTCGATAGTTAAGCGATCTACGTTCTTGGGGTGGGATGGCGTGCCGCTGGCGCAGCTCGTTGAACGCGCCACGGGGCTGCGCGCCACGGTGAGCAATGACGTGCACGCCCTGGCGGGAGCTCATCACTGGTTCGGCGGTGTGGGGCAGCACAAGTCGATCGTGGTCTATGGAATCGGCGCTGGTATCGGTAGCGGCGTTGTGATTGATGATGAACTCGTCGCGGGAGCCCACGGTCGCGGAGGTCGAGTGGGGCATACTCGCGTTGGCGGTCAGGGCATCACGTGCAGCAACGGTCATCACGACTGCATCCACAGTTTTGTCTCGATGCCAGCAATTGAGCAGAACGCGGGGTTGGGCATTGGGGAGTACGCCGAGGCGGTCCGTCGCGCTCACGATGGGGACGAAATCGCCCTCAGAGCATTCCAGCTCGCCGCATTTGCTTTAGGCGCGACAATTGCCGACGCAGTGAACGTGGTTGACCCCGAAGTCGTGTCGGTGATGGGAGAGGGCCTCGAAATGCTCGATTTGGCGCCGGATGAGTTGCGGCGAGCCTTGGAGGAGTATTTGGAGCAGGCGGAAGCTTCACAAATCCGAATTGAGCGCCCCGGTTTCCACTTCGATTTGTACGCGCGCGGGGCTGCGGTCGCGGCAATGCGGAGCCTCCTTCTGCGTCCATAATGCCGCATAAAAGTATTTTGTTGCAACACTTGACAAATTAGTGGATGCCCAGCGATGCTGTTCCTGCGACGTCGCCGAGGCGTCGAATCACAGTTCAGCGACCAAGGGAGTTCACTACTATGCGTTCAAAGCTGATCGCATCATCCGCAATGCTTGCCATTGCAGCCCTGGCCATTTCCGGCTGCACGGGCACTAGCAATTCCGCCGACGACAATGTGCTCACGCTCTGGCACTTCGAGAGCGAAACCAGCGCGATGGGTGTCGCGTGGGAAGAAGCCATCAAGGTCTTCGAAGAAGAGACCGGGGCAACCGTCGAGTTCGAAGCCAAGAGTTTCGAGCAGATTCGCCAAACCTCAAGTCAGGTGCTCAACTCGAATGAAGCACCCGACATCCTTGAGTACAACAAGGGCAACGCAACTGCGGGCCTCCTTGCCAGCCAAGGACTGCTCAAGCCCATCACTGAAGCCGTAGAAGAGCACGGCTGGGACGACATGCTCTCGCCGGCCCTCCAGACGACGGCGCGCTACAGCGAAGACGGCGTCATGGGCTCCGGTGAGTGGTTCGGCGTGCCGAACTATGGCGAGTTTGTGACCGTCTACTACAACAAGGATGCCTTCGCCGAGCAGGGCATTGAGGTTCCCACCACGATGGCCGAGTTCGAAGCGGCGCTCAAGACGTTCTCTGACGCAGGCATCACCCCGTTGGCTGAGGCAGGGCTCGAATACCCGCTCGGTCAGCTCTGGTACCAGTTGGCGCTCCAAAAAGCTGACCGTCAGTGGGTCAACGACTACCAGCTCTACGAAAACGAAGTTGACTGGCAGGGCCCTGCGTTCACCAGTGCAACGGAAACACTTGTCGACTGGGTTGACGCTGGCTACATCTCGCAGGATGCATCCGGTCTCAAGGCCGAGGACGCTGGTGTCTCGTTCATCAACGGCGACGCGCCCATCTTTGTCACCGGTAGCTGGTGGTACGGCCGCTTCGTGGGCGAAATCAGCGGCTTCGACTGGGGCATCTTCCCGTTCCCCGACGCTGACTTGAGCCTTGGCTCCGCCGGCAACATGTGGGTTGTTCCCGAACGCGCTGCCAACGCAGAGCTTGCGTACGAGTTCATCGACATCACGATGCGTCCAGAGATCCAGGCACTCATTGGAAACAATGGCGGGTTGCCGGTTGCAGCCAACGTCGAAGACATCACGGATGAGAAGAGCCAAGAGCTGATCGCAGCCTTCAACGCGGTCAACGATAAGGACGGTCTCTCGTTCTATCCTGACTGGCCGACTCCAACCTTCTACGACAAGATCGTCGCGGAATTGCAGGAGCTCATCAACAAGACCAAGAGTCCAGAACAGGTACTCACGGATCTGGGTGAAGAGTACGACTCGTACGCTGCGGACTTCCGCTAACCATCACCCTCAGTGGCCAGCCGAGCCGTCCCTGTTCGGCTGGCCACTACTCACAGAAACAGTTACGTCATGGCATCGGTACCTTTTGTTCGTGAGGCGCGACGACGCTCGGCCAGCCCGGCTGAGATCAGCGCCTTCCCTGACCGGGGAAGCAACCAAGCAGGGTGGTGGCTTTACCTGATTCCCGGCCTGCTGCTGCTGACATTCATCGTGATCATTCCCTTGCTCTGGAACGTTTATCTGAGTTTTACCGAATATCGCGGAATCAAACCGCCCGAATTCATCGGCCTCGCCAACTGGATCGAGCTGGCAGGCGACAAAGACTTCTGGGCCTCCTTCCGCAACACGATCGCCATGATCATCGCGATGGTGCTGGTTCCGACCGGGCTCGGGCTGCTGATTGCCGCCGTACTTTTTGACATCATCGGAAAGAAATTCGGTGGCCGTGCCGCCAGCTTCCTGCGGGCTACCTATTACTTGCCCCAAATTCTTCCCGTCGTCATTGCCGGAATCGTCATCGGCTGGATCCTGCGGCCACAGAACGGGGCGCTCAACGAGATTCTCGAGAGCATCGGGCTAGGAGCGTTCGCGCACAACTGGCTTGGTAGCCCAGACACAGCGCTCCTTAGCGTGATGGGCGTGCTCGTGTGGGTGCAGCTCGGTTACCCGGTTGTCATTTTCATGGCTGCGTTGCAGCGGGTTGACCCCGAACTGTATGAAGCAGCCGAGCTGGATGGTGCAGGCTGGTTCGCCCGCTTTCGAGCGATCACTCTGGGGCAAATTCGCCCCGAAGTTTTCGTTGTCACTCTCACCACCACCATTGCCGCCCTCAAGGTGTTTGGGCCCATCTACGTACTGACACGCGGTGGCCCCGGCTCCAGCACGCTGGTGCCGAGTTACTACGCCTATAGCGAGTTCTTCCAATCGCAACAGGTCGGCTACGGCGCCACCATCGCGACCGCCTTGACACTGCTGATCGGGGTAGTCGCCGTGTTCTTCATCCGAGCGCAAACATCGGTCGAGCGAAAGGAGCGTGCTGGACTATGAGCGCGTCAGTTCTGAATCGACCCACCGCACCTGCACCGCGCGCGAAGAAGCGAAAGCTTCGTAACTCGCCGACGGGTGTGGACTGGCTCATCCTTGCGCTTGCCGTCATCGGTGCGGTCGCCATAGCGTTTCCTTTTCTGTTGATCCTCATCAACTCGTTCAAGTCGCCGGAGGACTACGCCACGGGCGGGCCATTGGCGCTTCCCACGGCGCTCTATTTCGACGGAATTACAACGTTCTGGGAGCGCGTCAACTTTCCCCAGAAACTCTGGAACTCCATCTGGATCTCAGGGTCCGTTGCTTTCTTGGCCGTGCTGATCTCACTCCTCAACGCCTTCGCAATTGGCATTGGACGAGTACGCGGTCGCACCTGGGTCATCGTGGCTTTCCTCTTTGCGAACCTGCTACCCCAGGAGGCGCTGCTCTACCCGCTGTACTTCATGTTCAAAGAGCTCGGACTGTATAACAATCCGTGGTCGGTCGTCATCATCTTCACGGTCATCCAGAGTGCTTTCGGCACCTACCTTCTCTCGAGCGTGTTCGGCACCTTCCCGAAGGAGATTTTGGAAGCGTCTGCGCTTGACGGTGCTTCGCGGTGGACAACGCTCTGGCGAGTAATTGTGCCTATCAGCAGACCGACGCTCAGCGTGCTGGTGATCTTCTTCTTTATCTGGACCTGGAACGAGTTCCTCATTCCGCTGACGTTCCTCGTGAGCAATGAGAACCAGACAGTTCCCGTGGCGATCAGTGTGCTTCAGGGCGACCGACTCATGGATGTCACGACCACCAGTGCTTCGGCGCTCTTGGGCGTCATCCCCACCCTGATCTTCTTCCTTATCTTCCAACGCACTCTCACCCGCGGTATTACCGCCGGTGCAGTCAAGTAGCGTTCGCTCTTCGAAAGGTTTCCCCTGTGAAATTTACTGACGGCTTTTGGCAACTCCGACCCGGTGTGACCGCGCTCTATGCGCAAGAGGCCTACGACATCTGGACTGCCGAAAACTCCATCAGCATTACTGCGCCAACGAAGGTCATCGCGCAGCGCGGCGACACTCTCAATCGTCCGACGATGACGGTGACTCTCACCTCGCCGCTGCCCGACGTGATCGGTGTTCGCATCGAACACTTTCAGGGCGGTCATGAACGACAGGGTTTTGACCTCATCGGGGCAGAACCTGGTCACGGGATCGTCGAGCAGGACGCTGAGGGCGCCCGACTCGTCAGCGGAGACCTCAGTGCGCGCATTACGGCGGGCGCTCCGTGGGATTTGAGTTTTCACTCGCAGGGCCGCACGCTCACCAGCAGCGGCGCCAAGGCGGTTGGCTATGTGTCGGTCGATGCGGATGCCCAAGTTGAACCAGCTCCGGTGGGGTTCGCTGCGGCATCCTCGACCACTCATTACGTGCACGAGCAACTCGATCTTGGTGTTGGCGGACTCGTGTATGGCTTGGGGGAGCGCTTCGGCCCGCTCGTAAAGAATGGCCAGACGGTTGAAGTCTGGAATGCCGATGGTGGCACGGCAAGCGAACAGGCTTACAAGAATGTGCCGTTCTATCTCACCAACCGCGGCTACGGCGTGCTTGTCGATCACCCTGGCCATGTGTCGTTCGAAGTGGGGTCAGAAGCGGTCGAACGCGTGCAGTTCTCGGTACGCGGTGAAACTCTGCAGTATTACGTCATTGCGGGCGATACCCCGGCGCAGATTCTCGATCGATACACGCAACTCACAGGCCGGGCCCCGGTAGTGCCGGCGTGGTCGTATGGTTTGTGGCTTTCGACGAGCTTCACAACCGATTACGACGAAGCAACCGTCAACAGCTTTATCGATGGGATGGCGGAGCGAAAGATTCCGTTGAGCGTCTTTCACTTCGATTGTTTCTGGATGCGCGAATTCAACTGGACTGATCTCGAATGGGATTCGCGAACCTTCCCCGACCCCGAGGGGATGCTGTCGCGGCTGCACGATAAAGACCTGCGGGTGTGCGTCTGGATCAATCCCTACATTGCTCAGCGATCGCCACTTTTCGCCGAAGCTAAAGCGCTCGGCTATCTCGTTAAGCGTCCAGACGGCACTGTCTGGCAGTGGGACATGTGGCAAGCGGGAATGGCTCTCGTCGACTTCACGAACCCGGATGCCACGGTGTGGTTCCAGTCGAAGCTGCGTGCACTGCTAGACCAGGGCGTCGATGCCTTCAAAACTGACTTCGGTGAGCGAATCCCGCTCGACGTGGAATACTTTGACGGGTCTGACCCGGAGGTCATGCACAACTGGTACGTGCAGCTCTACAACCAAGCCGTCTTCGACGTGCTGCAGGAGCAGCGCGGCGAGGGCGATGCGGTGCTCTTTGCGCGCGGTGCCACCGTGGGCGGTCAGCAACTTCCCGTGCACTGGGGTGGGGATTCGACATCCACTTATGCTTCGATGGCGGAGACTTTGCGCGGCGGATTGTCTCTCGCGATGAGCGGTTTCGCGTATTGGAGCCACGACATTGGTGGCTTCGAGGGCACTCCGGATGCTGGCGTCTTCAAGCGGTGGGTTGCGTTTGGAATGTTCTCAAGTCACTCCCGCTTGCACGGCAGCAATTCCTATCGGGTGCCGTGGGCGTTCGATGAGGAGGCAGTCGAGGTGACCCGTCGCTTCGCTGAACTCAAGCTGAGCTTGATGCCGTATTTGTGGGCCGCGGGACTCGAGGCGAATCGCACCGGTGTGCCATTGATGCGTCCGATGGCGTTGGCGTTTCCGGATGATCGAGCTGCAGATTATCTTGACCGTCAGTACATGCTCGGCTCCGATATTCTTGTCGCTCCGGTTTTCAGCGCGGAAGGTGATGTGGAGTTTTACCTGCCCGCGGGGCAGTGGACGAGTCTGCTCACGGGCGAGACGGTAGCTGGTGGCCAATGGCGTCGCGAGTCTCATGGATTCGACAGTCTTCCTCTGTATGTTCGTGAGGGTGCAGTGCTGCCGCGGTCGAAGCGCACTGACCGACCGGACTACGACTTTCTGGAGGACCTCGTGCTCGATGTATTTGCGGGAACAGAATCGGGAGAGACTGTCACCACTGTCTCCGCCGAAGATTCTCGAACAGCTGGCTTTACAACTGCATGGAACGACAAGACCATCACGGTTGAGTCCGAGCACACCGCACCGTGGTCGGTGCGAGTTGACGGCACACTGCACACCGCCGTGAACGGCCGAGTTGAGGTGGCGCGATGAGCTCCGACTACCGCGATTCTGGTCTCGTCTTTCCGCCGAACTTCATCGTCGGCTCCGCGACGGCGGCGTATCAAGTTGAAGGGGCGGCCCGCGACGATGGCCGCACCGAATCCATCTGGGATACCTTCAGCCACACTCCGGGCATGACGTGGAACGGCGACACCGGCGATGTCGCCGACGACCACTACTACCGGTTTGAATCCGACCTCGATCTCATGGCTGAGTTGGGGCTCGACGCCTACCGTTTCTCCATCTCGTGGCCGCGCTTTCAACCGGGCGGTCAGGGGCGGGTCAACCCGGAGGGAGTGTCGTTCTACTCGCGTCTTGTCGATGGATTGCTGAGCCGCGGCATCCGCCCCATCGCTACTCTGTATCACTGGGATCTGCCGCAAGAACTCGAGGATGAGGGCGGCTGGCCTGAGCGCGACACCGCCATGTGGTTCGCTGAATATGCCGAGCTCGCCGCCACTGCCTTGGGTGATCGCGTGCACACGTGGACGACCCTCAACGAGCCTTGGTGCTCGGCGTATCTGGGGTACGGCTCAGCGTCACACGCGCCCGGTCGCACGAGTGATGCTGACGCGCTGGCCGCGGTGCACCACCTCAATCTGGCTCACGGGCTGGCCGTGCCGCGCATCCGTGCTGCCGCGACTAACTCGCCAGAAGTGTCGGCGACGCTCAACTTCCACGTGATTCGCGGTGAGGATGCTGAGGCTAAGCGTCGCATTGACGCGCTCGCGAATCGCGCCTTCACGAGCCCGATGCTGCTCGGTCGCTACGACGACGACTTCATTGCCGACACGAGCGAGGTGACGGATTGGTCGTTCGTTCACGCAGGCGATTTGGCGAGCATCCACCAGCCGCTCGATTTCTTGGGCGTCAACTACTACTCCACGGTCACGGTGAAGATGTGGGATGGCGTAGGCGAGCGCGTGATGAATGACGGTCACAAAGACATGGGCGGTTCCGCGTGGCCGGGCAGCCGTAATGTCGAGTTCTTGCCGCAGGCGGGCCCGTACACGGCCATGAACTGGAACATTGCCCCCGATGGTCTTGAAGAGTTGTTGGTCGATCTGAGCGAGCGATTCCCTGACCTGCCGTTGATGATCACCGAGAATGGTGCCGCGTTTGATGACGAGGTGACGGATGGTCGGGTGCACGATGCCGACCGGGTCGACTATCTCAACCGGCACTTCACGGCCGCGCACCGAGCGATGCAGCGCGGGGTGAACCTGCAGGGGTATCTCGTGTGGTCGCTGCTCGACAACTTCGAGTGGGGCTACGGCTACTCCAAGCGCTTCGGAATCGTGCGGGTCGATTACGACACTCAAGAACGCATTGTGAAAGACAGCGGGCTCTGGGTTTCTGAGGTCGCGAAGAACAAGGCGACGCCAGCGCTGAACTAGCGCGATCCGACCGCTGCGCCGTTGCAAGCGGGTGGGCGACTAGCGCGCCAATTCCGCGCGCCGAATGTGCGAGCGGGCGTGTTCGATCGCGGGCTCGAGCTCTTCGAATAGGTGGTTCGGATGCCGCAGCGAGCGGATCACGCCGAGCCGCTGCAGCACA
>Ga0209344_10003547_pt1 | contig 15287 bp, 14 predicted proteins | sample Cruoilmetagenom6_FD_187293 | JGI IMG/M metagenome (GOLD analysis project Ga0209344, IMG submission 187293) | Oil polluted marine microbial communities from Coal Oil Point, Santa Barbara, California, USA - Santa Barbara Oil Seep Sample 6 (SPAdes)... | ecosystem: Environmental > Aquatic > Marine...
CCGCCGGCAATGTTTTGGAACACATCCCCTTCGCCCTCCAGCCGTGCGATGATTTGCTCGACAGGGCCGCCGGGCACAAATTGTGTAAGGGTGAAATTAATGATCATGATCCCAAGAAGTGTGGGAATGATCAGCAACAAACGCCTGAGGATATATGCGCCCATGCCTGCGTTCCCTACAGCTTTCCGGCGGCCTTCAACTTGGCCTCTTTTTCGGGGTTAAGCCACCAGAAATCGAGGTATCCCAGCGCGAATGGTGGCAGCGGGTCCGGATGCTCATAAATGTCCAGATACGAGACCGTGTGAACATCTTTATAAAACTGAGGCACCCAGAAAACCTGCGAACGCAGCACCCGGTCCAAGGCTTTGACAGCTATATGTAAATCCTCTTTCGTTTCGGCGCGTGTCACTATCTCGATCAGCCGGTCAACCGCAGGATCCTGAAGGCTTGCAGAGTTGAATACGCTTGTTTCGGCTCCATCCGATCCAAAATATTGCTTCAGCCCAGCTCCCGGTTCGTGATTCATTGAAAAACTGTCGTTTGTCATGTCAAAATCTTTGGCGCGGGTCCGGGCGGTGTATTGTGCTGAATCAACCCGGGTCCATTTGGCGTCAATGCCAAGGGTAACCAGATTGGCCACATAGGGATTCACAATTCGGTCAAAGGACGGGCTCACGCCAAGAAACTCGACGCTCAGGACTTCGCCCGCATCATTGCGCCGCTTTCCGTCGTCGCCCACCAACCAACTGGCTTCGTCCAGAAGAGCCGAGGCGGCGCGAAGGTTCCGGCGGTCAAGCTGCCTTGCCGATGAAACAGGCCCGTCCACAGCCGTCTCAGTCAGTATGGATTCTGGCAGCAACCCGTCGTCCACGAGCGGGCGCAACAATGTGACCTCTGCTGGTGTAGGAACACCCTCGGCTGCAAGGTCACTGTTTTCCCAAAATGAATTGATCCGGGCATAAAGACCGAAGAACAGCGACTCATTTGACCATTCAAAGTTAAACATCAGGGCAATAGCCTTACGAACCCGGATATCCTGAAATTTTGGCCTCAGCAGATTAAACACAAACGATTGCCCGGTTGCCATATTCCCGCTCGGCAATTCGCCTTTGAAATATGTGCCATCCTCTATCGCCGGAAAATCATATTGGGTCGCCCAGGTCTTGGAAAAATTTTCCAAGCGAAAAGTATACGCACCGGCCTTGAAACCCTCGAATGCTGCGACAGAGTCGCCAAAGTATTCAATTCTGATCTTTTCAAAATTACTGGTGCCAATCGAAAAGGGGTGATTACGCCCCCAATAGTCCGGATTCAACCGGTATACGATCCGCGCGTTTGCATCAAAACTGTCCAGAACATAAGGCCCCGATCCAATCGCCGCCTCCATCCGGCTTTCGTCAAGTTGCGCCCCGGTCTGCTCAAACCAGGCTTGTGAAAAAACAGGCAAACCGCCGACCGCTTCGATCAGGTCGCGTCGCGGGACATCGGGTTTGAAAATGAACTTGATGCGCCGGGGGTCAAGAACTTCGGCACCCTGCACCTGTTGCCCCAGAACCCTCCGGTAGGATGGCAAACCTTGCTCAAGAAACATTTCATAGGTGAATTTCACATCTTTAGCCGTTAGCGGGCTGCCGTCCGAAAACGTTACATCGTCCCGAATGTTAAAAATTACCCAATCCTTGCTTTCCGGAAATTCCATTGTGGTGCACAAAAAACAGTAAGAAGAACCGATTTCATCCGCTGTTCCGGTCAGAAGAGATTCAAAAAAAACAGTCGTCAGTGCCCCGGCCCGCCCCTTTGTCGAATAGGGATTCATCGAATCAAACGTGCCCTGCGCCCAGATCGAGATTTCGCCGCCCTTGGGTGCATCCGGGTTCACGTAATCGAGATGCGCAAAATCCTGCGCATATTTCAGCGTGCCAAAGGTCGAAATCCCATGAGTTACTGTAGTTTCTTCCGCTTTCACCAGCCCGGCCCAGACAAGAGCGACGGTCAGGACTGAAGCTGCAATCAACCTGGAGAAGAATGAATACCGTTGCCCGTTCAGTACCACGGCAATTGCATGTGCTTGCTTGGATCGCATGATATTTCCTCCGCCCGGGATCGGGATGCTCTTTAACCAGTATAAGTACCGTAAGCTAAATAGCGCGCTGTCCAACAATCAAGTTGATAATCTGTGAATGAAGGGTGAAGAGCGCGTTCGCTCAAAACAAACCAGCGCAACAAAAAGGGCCGCCCGATCCATGGGCGGCCCTTTTGCATTCGAAATCGGCTGGGTTATCCGCCGATCGTGGCCAGATAAGCGATCAGGTTCGCCCGATCCTGGATCTTTTTCAAACCCGAGAACGTCATCTTGGTTCCGGTTGCATAAGCCTTCGGGCTGGTCAGGAATTCGTTCAAAGCCTCAGGCGTCCAGTTCCCCGGCAGATCGGTCAGAACACCGGAAAATCCGAACCCGTCGACAGATGCGATGTCACGATCCAGTATACCAAAAAGATGTGGGCCGGTCGCATTGGCGCCGTCGTCCAGTTTGTGACAGGCTTTGCATTTCCCGAAAACCTTTGCACCCTTGTCCACGTCAGCAGATGCCAAAATTGTTCCAAAGCTGACTTCTTCGACAGCCTCTTGGGTGTCGTGATCTTCTTCAACTTCGATATTATAGGCCATGGCATGCTCATCGCCGTGGCCTTCGCTGCCAACGTGATAGAGGCTTTCGGCCGCCCAGTTACCCAGTAGAAATACCAACAACGTGCCGCAAAGGCCGCCGATGATCTTAGTCATTGTCATTGTGTCGAACATGTCGCGTTCCGTCTGATGCAGATTCCGGCGCTATCTATCCGCTTCCCTGCACAAGTTTCAAGGTATAAGACCCGCGACCAATCGCCCGAACCGGCGAAACCAGAGGATACTTGCCCAATGAGCCGAAAAATCGCGTTTCAGGGAGAGCCCGGAGCATACTCGCATCAGGCCTGCCGCCAGGCACGACCCGAATTCGAAGCATTGCCCTGCGATACCTTCGAAGATGCCTTCGAAGCGGTTCGCAGCGGAGCAGCCGAACTGGCAATGATTGCCGTTGAAAACTCGACCTATGGCCGAGTGGCCGATGTCCACTCACTGCTTCCTCAAAGCGGACTGCACATTATTGACGAGGCATTCGTGCGCGTTCACATCAATTTGCTGGGCGTGCCCGGTGCGAAATTGAAAGATGTGCAATCCGCCACCAGCCATACCGTTCTGCTTGGTCAGTGCCGCGACTTTTTGCGCAAGCACAAAATCCGCGGTGTTATCGGCGCAGACACTGCCGGTTCGGCGCAGCACATTGCAGAACTTGGAGTGAGCGAAATGGCAGCACTTGCCTCAGAGCTTGCAGGCGAAATTTATGGCCTTGATGTTCTGGCCCGCCATATCGAAGACCACGACAACAACACGACGCGTTTTTTGATCATGGCGCGCGATCTGGATACGACCCGGCGTGGAAACGCAGGGATGATTACGTCTTTTGTTTTCAACGTTCGCAACATTCCGGCTGCGCTTTATAAAGCTATGGGCGGATTCGCGACCAACGGCGTGAACATGACCAAGCTGGAAAGCTACATGGTTGGCGGCCAATTCACGGCCACCCAGTTCTACGCTGATATCGAAGGCCACCCCGATGACGCCAACGTCAAGCTGGCACTGGAAGAGCTGGAATATTTCACGACAGAGCTGGATATCCTCGGTGTCTACGCAGCCGACCGGCGCCGGTAGGTTTTACGCGTTGATATTGCGTGTCCCGGGATAGCGGTCCTCAACATCGCGCCCGAAAGATTTTACGCGCTTGGCAAACCGGTCATCCAGATTGTTTTTGGCAAATTTCAGGCTTTGCACAAGAAGGCGCGCTGGCAGCGTGCGTGGCATCAGCGTCAACCCAAGTCGAACCCGTGTTCGCTGGCGCGACAGCGGCAACAACTCGACCTCCATATTTGCTTCCACTCCACCGGAAACAGACTGAAAGAATAGCCTGTGCGGCTCTTCATAGTCGGTCAGCTCGGCCTGAACCCGCCGGGGTTTTCCCCGGAACGAAAAACGCGCGCTCCATTGTAACCCGACGCAGATTTCTTCATTTTCATCCACACGCTCAATTTCAACACCTCGTCGCAGCGCCTGCCGTTCGAAGGAAGCAAAATCAGTTGCACGCGAGAAAACGAACCCGATCGGCGCCTCTATGTCCTGCCTTGTCGAAAACTTCATGCTTTGCCCGTTTGGTTTTTACCTGGCATCAGCGGTTAATCCAGCCGGTCCGCAAGCCAGTTTTTCAACAGGAAATGCGCTATAGCACCTTCACGCGCGGGTTTGATCAGTGGGTTTTCCCCCGCGAAAGATGCAGCCATGTCTTCCCGCGTGACCCACATTGCTTCTTCGATTTCCTTAGGGTCAACGGTAATATCAGTGCTGGTGGCCTCGCCCCAGCACCCCAACATCAGCGAGGACGGGAATGGCCAGGGTTGTGACGCCAGATACCCTGCCCGCCCGACCTGGACATTGGTTTCTTCCAAAACCTCACGCCGGACCGCAGCTTCTATGGTTTCGCCCGGTTCAATGAACCCCGCCAACAGCGAAAACATTCCTTTTGGCCAACCCGGCGAGCGGCCAAGAAGAACGCTGTTGCCATGCGTAATCAGCATGATCACAACCGGGTCGGTGCGCGGGAAATGGTGCGCGCCACAAGCCGGGCAATCGCGTTGCCAACCAGCTGCAGCGACAATGGTTTGTTCTCCGCAACGCGCACAGAAGCCATGTGATTCGTGCCAGCCGAGTATAGCTTTCGCCGTTGCCGCCAATTCTGCGTCCCGGGCCGTCAGCCGGGTCATAACGCCGCGCAGTTCTCCAAACCTGTGATCTGCGGGAAGGTCCTCATGTCGCTGCTGGCTTGGGTCAAAAAAAGCACCAAGCGTATCTGGCACTTCTTCCGGCACCCAACCGGAAATGTCATATGCAAACAACGGTCCCTGATCGCCCAACCCCAGAAACGTGGGGGCCTCGTCCGCCAGATTGAATATATCGCTGTCCAGATCCAGCCGGGCGACAGACGGTCGGTCTTCGCCACAAAACAATGGTTTACCTCGCCAAATCGCCAACCCGCGCGCCATCGGATCGGCCATACAGCGATCAATCTCTTTGGCATCCGTGCGTAATTCGGCTGCCCGGTTCAACTCTGAGCCACCAAATGTAACAGTCTCGGCAATCCGCATGGCGGTTCTTCCTTTTTCGGAAATATTTGCCACGCAAAATGGATGAATGCAATTGCACACCGACACCATAGTCAAAACTACCTAAGCGCGAAATAATTCTTTGAATTCACCTTTAAGAATAGAATATCGCCGTTCCACGTAATAATTTGTCCGCGTTGCGAAGGTGTCGTGATACTCTGGAATTATAGTTTCTGTAACAATCTGGAGAATCCCCATGTCACTTCGCAACACGACAACTCTCGGCCGCAGAACTTTCCTGACCGGCTCAATCGCAGGCGCATCGTTGATTGCACTCCATCCATTCTCGGCAAATGCCGCCGCCAATCAAGCGCATCTGAGAATTATGGAAACCACGGATTTGCATGTGCATGTTTTCCCATATGATTATTATTCCGACAAACCCCGTGACACCGTGGGGTTGGCCCGCACCGCCGCTCATATCGCCGATATCCGGGCCGAGGCCACAAATTCGATGTTGCTGGACAATGGCGATTTCCTGCAAGGTAATCCAATGGGTGATTACATTGCCTACGAGCGGGGCATGAAAGAGGGCGACATACACCCGGTAATCGCAGCTATGAATACGCTTGGTTTTGATGCCTCTACTCTGGGTAACCACGAATTCAACTACGGCCTTGATTTTCTGATGAAATCACTGGCCGGGGCCGATTTTCCGTTTCTGTCCGCAAATGTGGTGAAAAACATGGGCGCGACGGCCACTGGCGACGATACGCTGATCAAACCCTATATGATCCTTGATCGCACCGTCACAGATGGGGATGGCATAGAACATCCGATCAGGGTCGGCCTGATCGGTTTTGTCCCGCCGCAGATCATGACCTGGGACCGCCGCCATCTGGAAGGCAAGGTCACCACCCGCGATATCGTTGACACGGCGCGCGCCTATATTCCGCAGATGAAAGAAGAAGGGGCAGATATCATCGTTGCTCTGTCCCATTCCGGCATTGGGTCGGCAAACCACTCAGACGGCATGGAAAATGCATCCGTTCCGCTGGCCGCACTGGACGGGCTTGATGCAATTCTGACCGGCCACAGCCACCTCGTATTCCCTTCGTCAACCTATGACGGCTACGCAGCTGTCGATGTGGCCAAGGGAACGATCCACGGCAAGCCTGCCGTTATGGGTGGCTTTTGGGGTTCGCATTTGGGGGTAATCGACCTGTTGCTGGAACGGTCCGGCAATGAATGGCAGGTTGTCACAAATTCCAGTGAAGTGCGCCCGATTTCCAAACGAAACGAGGATCGTTCGATCACCGCATTGGTTGAAAGCGATCAATCCGTGCTGGATTCGGTTGCGCAGGAGCATACCGAAACGCTGGCCTATATCCGCCGTGCGGTTGGCAAAACTTCGGCGCCATTGCACAGCTATTTCGCCTTAGTCGCTGACGACCCTTCGGTTCAGATCGTCTCGATCGCGCAGAAATGGTATATTGAGGAGATGATGAAAGGCACGGAATATGAAGGCATTCCGATCCTGTCCGCCGCTGCCCCATTCAAGGCCGGTGGTCGTGGAGGTGCCGAGTATTACACAGATGTTCCTGCAGGCGATGTGGCGATTAAGAATGTCGCCGATCTTTACCTTTATCCCAACACTGCACGCGCGGTTCTGATTGATGGCGCTCAACTGCGTGGCTGGCTGGAACGCTCGGCGGGCATGTTCAACCAGATCGAACCGGGCAAAGCAGATCAGGTGCTGCTGAACCCCGATTTCCCAAGCTATAATTTCGATGTGATCGACGGGGTCAGCTATCAGATCGACCTGAGCCAGCCGATGATGTTCAACCGCGACGGCGACGTGATCAACGAAGGCACTAAGCGGATCGTGAACCTGACCTTCAACGGCGCGCCGATCACCGACGAAATGAAATTTGTCGTAGCGACCAACAACTATCGCGCTGGCGGCGGCGGCCACTTCCCGGGCACGGGCGGTGAAACCACAATTTTCGAAGGCCCCGATACGAACCGGGACGTGATCGTGCGCTACATTGTCGAGCAGGGCACAATCAACCCAACGGCAGATGGAAACTGGTCGTTCAAGCCGCTGGATGGAACGACCGTATTGTTCGACACAGGCCCCAAAGCCACGGACTATATTGATGATCTGGAAGGAATTTCGATGGAAGAGGCCGGCGATGGCCCGGACGGTTTCGCCCGGTTCCGGATTTCGCTGTAAAAAACGGGCGGGCCGGGCGTTCCAGATGGAAGGTCCTGGCCCGTTTTCGGCTATTTGCCAGCCTAAATTTGTTTGTTCGCCTGATTGTAGGCGCAAAATGCAATAATTGCCGCGCCACCTAATCGGCTGATCTTTTCAATGGTTTTCGGGGTGTAATAACCCGGCTCGTGCAACATGTTGACCGTCCCCAAAAACGACCCGGCCAAACGTATGGGCAGATTGACAACAGACCCACAGCCCAACGATCCGATCAGTTCATAGTCGGGAAAGACCTCGGCAATTTCATCGAGCGTATTGGCCACAAACATCTGCCCTTGATCCAGAACCTGCCGGGTCCAGCGATTTGGCGTGACCTCTTTTAATCCGGACAACGGATAGGCCTGTGGCTGATTTGTATAAATACGCTTGGCCTCGCGGGCCACCGGATCGAAGGTTGAACAGGAACAGATGATCGCGCCAACTTCGTGCTGAATCAATTCATCCAGTGCCTCGAATGTATGATTCCAATCGCCGGTGGCTGCCTTGCCGTCAAACAGATTGAAATTGTTCATTCCCCACCTCGATATCCGATGCCATTCATTGGCCTTGATCTATTCCAACCGCCAGCAAAGAAAAACCCGGCAACTACAGCGCAGATTGTTTTGGAGAATGTGACAATCCACACCGATGCGGCCAACTTAGCGCAGGTATGTCCGCTTATCGGCCATAATTCGCCGAAAATGCGCCTTATTTTCCCAGCATGGGTTCCAGCGGTAAAACGATAAAGCGAGGAGACATTATGGAAACGCATACGAATTGGCTGGCGTCCAACGGCCTGCACTTGGGCGGCATAGCCGCGGTGGTATGTGGTATCGCACTATTGTATTTGGTGATGGCACGGACGCGGAAACGCGTCGATCAGCCGGAAGATACGTAAGGCTAAATTCAGTAACAATTGTTCGAAAAAGCGGCGACGCTTTTTTATGTAATCGCAGCCCCAGCCAACAAAGCAAGTGTTGGATGGGGCTGAATCGATTAAACTGCGACCCACCAATACCGGTGCAATCTGAAGACGCGTTTTTATTATGCGGGTTCGGTCGCCAGGTTGCCGGGCAGGAAATCAAAAAAATTCCTTTCGGCAATTCAACGCCCCCATTGCACAACGCTGTTTTTAACCCACCACCAAAATAATCAATTTTCGCCTATATTAGAAAAGTGGCCTAGTTTTTCAGGTCGCATTAGGGGAAACTCTGCGCATCTTGCGAATCCACGACGACTTGCCTATTTAGGCGTTGAGAGGTTGGCGCGGGCGGACGCCTCGCCAACCCGGCCAGGTCCGGAAGGAAGCAACCGTAACGAGTCCCGTTTGGGTCGTTGTCCAGCCTCTCACCCACGCCACGCAGGAAAGGAGGGCGTTTTATGATTGCCGTTGAACTCCTTCGGGCGTGCCATCTGGCCGCATAGGGCCGCTATTTGTCATCAGCCCGAATAATCCATCGACATCCGCGCCGGGAGCGCGGCGTTGTCTTTTTGCGACCTGACAAGGCTGAATCCAAATGACATCCCCTTTTCTGACGCTGGCCGATTTCGGCTGGACCAATTTTTTTCAAACCCAACTTTCCATAGAAGACACTGAAACCATGACGCCCCGCCGCGTAAGCGAGGTGCATCGCAACGAGTTCGAGACCGTCGGCCTGTCTGGCCCTGTCCGCCTGCATTTAGGCAGCAAACTGGCAGAACACGGCCTTGCCGTTGGGGATTGGGTTTTGGTTGAAAACGGAACTGAACACGCCACCCGGGTTCTTGAGCGCAAGAGCCTGTTGCAGCGACGTGCAGCTGGCGATCAACCGGTATCACAGCTTATTGCTGCCAATATTGATACGCTTTTTGTCGTGTCGTCCTGCAACGAAGACTATAATACAGCCCGCATCGAGCGCTATGTTGCGCTGGCAAGACAGGCTGGTGTCGTTCCGGTTCTGATCCTGACCAAGGCAGACCTGTGCGATGACGCTGAAGCATTCAGACAAAGGGCCGAACAGGATATCAAGGACCTTCTGGTTGAAACGGTCGACGCCAAATCACCCGATACCATTACCCGGCTTGCCCCTTGGTGCAGCAAGGGGCAGACGCTGGCGTTGATCGGGTCGTCGGGGGTTGGCAAAACCACGTTGATGAACCTGCTCGCAGGGCGCAATGAAAAGACGCTTGATACCCGCGAGGATGATGCAAAAGGGCGTCATACCACGACCGCCCGCTCGATGTATCCGATGCCTACCGGTAGTTGGATGATCGACACGCCGGGTATGCGCGCGCTGCGCTTGTTTGACGTGGGCGATGGCGTCGAGATCGTGTTTCAGGACATTGCTGATCTTGCCCGGAAATGCCGGTTTACCGACTGTGCGCATGACACAGAGCCCGGTTGCGCAATAAAAGCGGCGATTGAGGCGGGTGATCTGGATGCAGAGCGCCTGAAACGTTGGCAGAAACTTCAGCTCGAAGATCTACGCAACTCGGCTACAATGGCCGAAAGCCACGCTCGCGCCCGCCGCGTTGAACGAACATACGATGGCGGCAGGGAGCGGGGAAAGGCGAAGCGCGGGCCATTCAAATAAGCCATTTTGGTTACGAATTGCCCGGTCTGTGCGAATTTCTGGCAGCGTGGATACTTTTATCAAGTCACGGGATGGCCGAGCCACGACCAAAAAACGACACCCAGAACTACGATGACCAGCGCCAGAGCCAAACCCAATGGCACGGCGCTGATCCGCCTTATTCCCGATCCAATAGAAAAGCCGCGCCCGACTCCCCAGCAGGCAAATGCAAACATCCCTGCCACCCCTTGCCAGCCCAGAAACCCGGCGATCCTGTTCAGCCCGCGAGTGAACCCGTCACCCTGCGCCACGGTGGAAAGTGCAAAAACAAAGGAATATCCCCAGGCCGCTGCCCAAAGGGCCAGCATCGCCATAAGCAATAGCAAGGTTGTTTGGTCCTTATGCTCATCCATCGCCCAACCATCGCAAATGCAAATCCAATCGACAAGCGGGGCAGTGGCCTTTCCGACGCTTTAGCAACTGGACGACTCCTGCACATCCATTTACGCTCAACCGGTCACGCGAATCCGGGGGCTTTATGACTGACACGACCGACACCGGCTATCAGGTACTGGCCCGAAAATACCGGCCCGACACCTTTGCCGATCTGGTAGGTCAGGAAGCAATGGTTCGAACCCTGAAAAATGCGTTCGAAGCAGATCGAATTGCACAGGCATTCGTTCTGACTGGAATTCGTGGAACCGGGAAAACCAGCACCGCAAGGATCATCGCCAAGGGCATGAACTGTGTCGGCACAGACGGAAAGGGCGGCCCGACGACGGAACCTTGCGGCATTTGCGAACACTGCGTAGCGATTGCCGAGGGCCGTCATGTGGACGTGATGGAAATGGATGCCGCCAGCCGCACGGGCGTCAACGATATCCGCGAAATCATCGACAGCGTGCACTACCGCGCGGCCTCTGCCCGCTACAAGATTTACATTATCGACGAAGTGCACATGCTGTCTACCAGCGCCTTCAACGCGCTGCTCAAAACTCTGGAAGAACCACCGGCGCATGTGAAATTCATCTTTGCGACGACCGAAATCCGCAAAGTCCCGGTCACGGTTCTGTCACGCTGCCAACGCTTTGATCTGCGCCGGATCGAACCCGAAGACATGATTGCGCTTCTTCAAAGGATCACCAAGGCCGAGGGCGGGCAGATCGCTGATGATGCGCTTGCACTGATCACCCGGGCCGCCGAAGGCTCGGCCCGGGATGCGCAATCGCTTTTGGATCAAGCACTTGGCAGCGGCGCTGGCGAAATATTGGCCGATATGATCCGCGCGATGCTGGGTCTGGCTGATCGCGGCCGGGTGATGGATCTGTTCGAACTGGTGATGAAGGGCGACGCGGCTGGCGCATTGAACGAGCTTGGCGCGCAATACGCTGATGGCGCCGACCCGATGGCCGTGCTGCGTGACCTTGCGGAACTGACGCACTGGATTTCGGTCATCAAGATCACGCCGGAGGCTGTCGAAGACCCGACCGTATCGCCGGATGAACGCGAACGCGGACGCGATCTGGCGGGCAAACTGCCTATGCGTGCTATGACACGGATGTGGCAGATGCTGCTCAAAGCGCTGGAAGAGGTGGCGCTGGCGCCCAACGCGATGATGGCCGCTGAAATGGCCCTGATCCGGCTGACCCATGTCGCCGATTTGCCCGCTCCCGAAGAACTGGTTCGCAAGCTGCAAAACACTCCACCACCGCCATCCCCACCGGCGGGCGGTGGCGGCAGCGCCACGCCACAAGGTGGCGCAGCCACCACATCCCGCGCCGCAGCGCCGCAAACAAACCAGCAGGTCAACCCGGGGCCAACGGCCCATGGCGGCGCGGCGACGGCACTGGCACAGGACAGCGAAACCGCGCTGGCCCGATACGTCACATTCGAAAGCGTTGTCGCCCTGATCCGCAGCCATCGCGACGTGAAATTGCTGGTTGAGGTTGAAAGCACGCTTCGTCTTGCACGCTATTCGCCCGGCCGTATCGAGTTTGTCCCAACACAAAATGCCCCGCATGATCTGGCCACGCGACTGGCACAGCGGCTTCAGATATGGACGGGTGTGCGCTGGGGCGTCACTCTGGTTAACAAGGGAGGCGGGCAGACCATCGCAGAGCTTCGCGACGCTGACCGTCTGGCGCGGGAAAATGTGGCGCGCGAACACCCGTTGGTGAAGGCAGTTTTTGACGCGTTTCCGCAATCCAAAATTACCGATATTCGCACCCCGCAGGAAATCGAAGCAGAAGCCGCCGAAGACGCCCTGCCAGAGGTCGAGGATGAATGGGACCCGTTCGAATAAGACAGATTTGCCCCGTCTGATGTTTGTGCGGCGCGATTTCTCGTCGAAAAATCGGGTTCCTGCCTCTGACGGCGTAGTTCAGAACGAAAGTTGCACAGGTCATGCCTTGTCGCTGCAGCAAGCACAGCATATCTCTAGGACAACACAAAATGACACCCGATCAGGAGAGACAAGATGCTTAAGGGCCTCGGCGGTCTTGGCGACATGACCAAGATGATGAAAGCCGCGCAGGAAATGCAGTCAAAAGTGACCACGCTGCAGGAAGAACTGCATTCGATCACCGTTGTCGGTGAATCCGGCGCTGGTCTGGTCAAAGCAACGGCCACCGCCAAGGGCGAATTGACTGCGCTGGACATTGACCCATCAATTTTTAATCCGGATGAAAAGGAAGTTGTCGAGGATCTGATCCTTGCCGCGATCAAGGACGCGCAGATGAAAGCGAGCGACCGCAGCCAGCAAGAAATGGGCCGGTTGACCGAAGGCATGGGCCTTCCTGCTGACATGAAGCTACCCTTCTGATCCTTGTCCAACGCCGCGCGAGATATCGAAGCCCTCATCGAGATGATGGCCAAGCTGCCCGGTCTGGGCCCGCGATCTGCCCGCCGCGCTGTGCTGCATATGATCAAGAAACGCGGTTTGTTGATGACACCGCTTGCCGACGCCTTGCACAGCGTTGCCTTGACCGCGCGCGAATGCCTGAACTGCGGCAATATCGGCACCAACGATATCTGCGACATTTGTGCATCCGAAAAACGCCGCACCGGCGAATTATGCGTCATCGAGGATGTCGCCGACCTTTGGGCAATGGAGCGCGCGGCGGTGTTCAAGGGCCGCTATCATGTTCTGGGTGGAACCCTGTCGGCGCTGGACGCCATCGGACCAGACGAATTGCGCATCCCCAAACTGCTCGACCGGGTGGCCAGCGAAAATATCACTGAGGTGATTCTGGCGCTGAATGCCACCGTCGACGGCCAGACTACTGCCCATTACATCGCCGACAGCCTGGAAGGCCGGGTTTCGGTCACGTCTTTGGCGCAGGGCGTGCCGATAGGTGGTGAATTGGACTATCTGGATGACGGGACAATCACCGCAGCAATGAAGGCCCGGAAGGCATTTTGATTTTGTCGGTCTGGCGCACAGGGTTCTTGTTAACAGCGAGAAGCCGCCATAGGGTTACCGGCAGGTTCTGGTGATTTAACGCCAGGCCATCACCCTATATTTGTCAGGCGGGCCCAATGCCACTCGATCCGGGAATTCCACAAAACAATGCCCGAAAAGGTATCGTTTTCGTAATTGTCGGGATGTTTTGTATTTCTGCAAACGACATGCTCATCAAACATTTGTCCGGCGACTATCCGCTTCACGAAATGGTTTTTGTGCGGTCTGTTTTCGGACTTTTGATAAGCCTGATAATCGTTCAGTTCGAAGGTGGTTTCGCAATTCTGCGAACGAACCAGATTGGCCTTCAGACATTTCGCGGGCTTCTTATGGTCATGGCAAACCTGACGTTTTTCTCTGCGCTGGCTGTTGTCCCTCTTGCTGATGCGACCGCGATTTTTTTTGTGGCACCGCTTTTCATTACTTTGATGTCGATATTCTTCCTTGGTGAAAAGGTCGGGCCGCGTAGATTTATCGCTGTAGCGGTAGGTTTCGCAGGCGTTTTGGTCATGCTGCAACCCGGTTCTGCGCGCGCAATTGCATCCCCCGGAACCCTCATATTATTGCTCCCTGTGGCGGCCGCATTCGGTTATGCTGCTGTTCAAATTCTTACCCGGAAACTTGGCGTCTTCACCAAGGCGTCAGCCCTGGCCGTCTATATGCAGGTGACTTTCATCGCCGTTAGCAGCGTGTTCTGGTTTGTTACCGGTGACGGACACTATGCCGAAGGTCAGGACAGCGAAATCCTGATATTCCTTTTGCGAGCCTGGACATGGCCAAGCGCCAGCGACTGGCCGCTGTTTGGGTTGCTTGGGGTTTTATCCGCCTTTGTTGGCTATTCTCTGTCGCAGGCGTATCGCTCTGCTGACGCGGCGACGATAGCACCGTTCGAATATGTCGCGCTACCTATGGCGATTTTCTGGGGCTGGGCGGTATTTGGCGAATTGCCGGGACTGCGCGTCATGTTCGGTGTGCTGCTTATCGCAGGCTCTGGGCTTTATGTTTTTCTACGGGAACGCAAGAAATCCAGCGCCAGTTAGACCCCTGAAACCAAAAGAAAGGCCCCGGACGCGGCGCCGGAGCCTTCAAATTTTCAACCGTCGTTCAAATGTTACTTGTCTTCGTCGTCCTCGGGGGCGTCCTTGGGCAAATTAAACAAGCTGTCCGCATCAACTGGTGTTTCCTTTTCAGTCTCAACGTCATCCGTGGACAGAGTGAAGGTTTCCAGCCCGGAAATTGCAGTCGGAATTTTCGGTTCCGCATCCATCCCCAGCGATTGTTCTGTCGAAACCAGCTTGCGCCGTTCATCGTCCGACATAACCTCACCGGCAGCGGCCTTTTTGGCAGCCGCCTTTTGCACTATGGCGTCAAGCTCGGACTGCTTGCACAGGCCAAGTGCAACCGGATCAATCGGCTGAATATTATTGATATTCCAGTGAGTACGTTCACGCAGCGCCTGAATGGTTGGCTTGGTTGTGCCGACCAGTTTGCTGATTTGCGCATCGGTCAATTCAGGATGAAACTTGACCAGCCATAGAATAGACGCAGGCCGGTCCTGACGTTTTGACAGCGGGGTATAACGGGGCCCGCGGCGTTTTTGTTCGCCCTCGGCGGCGGCATAAAATTTCAGCTGAAGTTTGTGAAGCGGATCTTTTTCGCCTGCCTCGATTTCCTCATGCGTCAACTGGTTATTCGAGATCGGGTCGAAACCTTTGACCCCGGCTGCCACATCTCCATCGGCAATCCCCTGCACTTCAAGCTCGTGCAGATCGCAAAAGTCGGCAACCTGCTTAAATGTCAGCGTCGTGTTATCCACCAGCCATACGGCGGTT